>Ga0310690_10000457_pt1 | contig 87913 bp, 68 predicted proteins | sample AusTroGonzalo_MG_2_FD_207661 | JGI IMG/M metagenome (GOLD analysis project Ga0310690, IMG submission 207661) | Bovine rumen microbial communities from tropical cattle in Woodstock, Queensland, Australia - Gonzalo_04 (v2) (version 2) | ecosystem: Host-associated > Mammals > Digestive system >...
CGGACGGCGACGAATGGGAATCGTTGCCGGATTCGCTCGCCGCGATCAGCGTGAAAGCGACGATGCCGTACACCGCGGAAGTGTACATTTTCGACGGAATCGCATCCTACGTGACGCATTTCAAACAAAAATTCGGCTACGATGGCGAGATGGAACAGGCCATCCGTGGCAAGCCCGGCGACCTTTTCCGGCAAGGCTACTTGCACTGGAACAAGCGTTCCGATAAGGGCCGCCATGCGGGCACGGGCGTGTACATCTGGAAGATTTTCTTCAAGTTCGACGACGGTCACAAGGAAACGAGGATAGTGAAGACCGGTATCTATCGCCGCGGGCATAAGAAGAAGTAGGGTATGAGGTCGGCACTTCGTGCCTTTGAGGGGTGAGGTCGCTTCGCTTTGAGCAATGAGGTCGCGACCTTCGGTCGCTTTGAGGTGTGAGGTATAAAACCTCATGGCTCATAGCTCATCGCTCACAGCTCACTGCTCGTGCCTCGCGCCTCGTGCCTCGTGCCTTTAAAATAAAATAATTTTTTTTTGTTCGCTTTGTACAAAATAAGTATATATTTAGAGCGGGAATTTTTGAATCTTTATCTTCATTTATTTTTTGAAGAGGGGCCTGGGTGTTATTCTTTTTTATTTCGTTGGTCTGTTCTATGATATTTGTAGCAACAGCCAACGCCGATGTTACTATTGAGGGTGAGCCGAATTCATACAATGTCGCCATTGGCGATACGCTTTCCGTCTCATCCCGGAATAGCCTCCAAATCGGTGAAAATTTCGTTAAGTGGGAAATCGTCTCCGGAACGGGAACCTTCGTCGATGAATTTGCCGATTCTACGGGATTTATTCCTTCGTCGGATCCGGTCGTTATCAGGAGGGAGACTCAAACTCTGCCTATCTACGAAATATCCGACAAGCCGACTACATTCTATTTTAACGAAAACAGCGCAAAGATTCCTCAATATGGGCTCTATGGCATCCGGATGTTTTTTGAAACCGACAATGGTGGAGACTACGCGTTGGTCTACAAAACGGGCCAGCCTGTGAATGTCGTTTACTATTATGAGGACTCGACTTTCACCAAGAATACGCCCGACGATGCTACTTATACATTTTATATGCAGCGGGATTGCCGTAACGGTAGGTGTGTAATTAAAACTCCGCCCAAAACAAAGGTCTACGTTTTTGTCTATCTGCCGCCTGGCCCTAATTCCGACATGGAAGACGCGCTCACCGTCCAAATGGTCCCGTCACATACCTTGCAACTTACGAGAACGGGATCCGGAACGGTTTATTTAAGCTGCTTGGATACGCTTATGTCAACATGCAAATGGGCTATGGATAGCGATACAATCCAGCTTGGCTGTTATCCGGATAGAGGTCTCGCTTTCGACCGTTGGGAGGTTGCATCCGGTCCCTGTTCCATTTTAGATTCCTCTATTCAAACTGCCAAAGTCATCAACATGACGGGGGATTGCAAGGTCAATGCGGTATTCCGTAATGGGATTGTTTACCCCATCACCGATGTCTCTACCGAATACAATTTCCATAAACATGTGTATTCGCAGCAAAACGCCTCTCTTGCTCCCGGTGTTCGGCTTTCTTTTGTTGCGCCAACTACCGGAACCTACAATATTATCGTAACAAATGGTTTTTCGCAAGATCGCTTCTTTTATCACCGGTACACGGGCTTCTTCGCTAGGGAAGAAATCTCTAAGGAGGTCGTTGACAATTATGTTGATACGGTGAGCCTTGTTGCCGGGGATACTGTCGGCGTCATTGTTTACAACGATTTAAAGACGGACAGTGTTTTCTTTATCAATTATACGATGCAACAAGCATATAGGCTTTCGCTTTCTCAGGATGGGCACGGCAAGGTGTCTCCATCGGGAGGCTATTCTCCAGCTTATGCGAATACAAGGTATCCTATTTCTACTGAGGCCAATACGGGCTACCGTTTTTCGGATTGGCAAATCGTATCTGGTTCTGCCGTTATCGATGATAAGTATGCTCGCAATACGTTTGTTAGTATTTCTTCGAATTCCGAACTGAAAGCTACCTTCAGACCTGTTTCCATATGCACGCTTTCCACGAAAAAAAAGACTTTCAACTATGAAAAAGATTATTATGATGAATCCACCTTGTCTGCGATTCGGCTCACTTGGACTCCGCCGGATTCGGCTTATTATGTACTCCGTTTCGATCCCGTTGATGATTTGGATGCCGTTGTCTATGGTTATGGAACCGATGGAACGTTTACGAACCCAATATCGTTTGCTTCGGCATCTCAGGCGATTGGTTTGACTGTCAAGGGAACGCCTAACGTTCCGCTTTATTGGGTTATTCAAGATTATTCTTCGGGTATTCCGAACAAATCATTTACAGCTTGGGTGGCGGCATCCCCTTATGTATTGAAGGTGAAAGCTTCCAAGGAAGGTGTTATAGAACCGTCAAATACGATCTACACCACTCCAAATTTCGACACGCCCGTAACGGCAGTACCCCATGTCGGTTACAAGTTCAAATCTTGGGAGAAGGTCAAGGGCAAAATGATGATTTCGTCTTTGTATAATGCCAAAACCTCCGTAGTTCTGGTGGATTCCGTCTGTACGATCAAGGCGACCTACACAAAAGACAAAACGGTCGAGCCCATCTTGAGTATTTCGAATTTGGACCTCAGTAATTACCCTGAAATTTGTACATACGTATCTATTGTAGATAGCAAAACGGGGCGCCCCTTTAACGGGCTTGGGTCTGACGACATAGACTTGACACAAGACGGACAAAAAATTCGGCCCCAGGTTACGACCACCAAAGCTTTAGGTGGAGTTTCGGTCGTTATCGTTGTCGACGAAAGTCCGTCTATGGATGAAAATAATCGTATGCAAAAGGCTAAGGATGCCGTCCGCTCCTTTATTTTCAATATGGGCCCTTACGACAGAACCGCCATTGTCGGGTTCCGTGGGTACGAAGATTCAACGTTTGTGCACCAAAAGATGACTTCAGACAAAAAACTGCTGCTCAACGCTGTGAATACTCTGATTACGAAGGGGTATGGCACGAATGTTCTCAATGGCGCTTATGATGGTCTCAAGGAAATCGTAAACGAAACGAATACGACTGCAGTCATCATCCTCTCCGATGGAGAAAACAATGCCGGAATAATGGATATATCTGTTGTAACCGACGAAGCCAAACGAAAGAATACATCCATTTATTCCATTGCGCTTGAAACGAAGACGACATCCCCGTTGAAGGAACTTGCAGAAAATTCCGGTGGGATGTTTGTCTCCGCGAGTAACGCTTCCGAGCTGGCCGATATCTACGCCGATATGCGAAACAATATCCTCTCGCAGCATGTCATCTGTTACCAGACTCCCGATACGATTCCAAATGGAGACGTGCATAATGTCGTCATCGGCATGACCTTCAACAAGAGAACCACTAAGGATTCTGTTCAATGGAGCGAGAAATCGATTCCGCCGAAAGTGAACCTTACGGAGGACACTTGGGATAAAATCCGGAAGTCACAACAAGCGAATAATCCCATCACCATTTCGGCTTATATCACGACCTCGTTGGGCATCAAGAGCGCGAATATATTCTTGCGGAATTCCAGTACGGCGAACACGCAGTTTACCTCGTACTCCATGCGGCATGTCAAGGACAGCTTATGGGAATATACGGTCTCGGCGAATCTCGTTGTTGCTCCGGGAATAGACTTCTATATCATAGCGACCGATACGGCGGGGCAGACGGGCAAGTCTCCGAGAATTACAAATCCGAGCCTGGAACCTTACACCATCTTTGTAGACAACGATATCCCTGAAATCAAGGAGGTTTCCGTCGTGTGCGAGGATTCTACGAGCGACCTCAAGACGTTTACCTTCCAATTGACCGACCGTGATGGAATTTTTGGAGCGCAGCTGTTCTACAAGGGTGTGGATGATGTCATTTTCCAAGCGAGTTCCTTTGCCAATACTTTTGAGAACGACACCTGGACAACCAGGGTCCCCATGAATATCATAGAATATACCGGTTTCAGATACTACCTTCGCGTAACGGATGCCCTCGGGGCGTCTGTTCGTTATCCTGAAACCGGTTTTTTGACTACTGAAGCATGCGAAGAGAAGGACGTTGTCCTGGAACCGGAAGATTCGAGCTTTGTTGACTCGATTCCCAAGGATTCGAATATGGTTCCTTCCGATACGAATACGGTTCCCGAGGATTCGCTTGCGCCGTCGCCCCGCGATTCCATCGTCTATTCGCTCATCGCCGATACGGCCGAGATTTACGACAAAGATTTAGACGGCCGCGCGGACTACGTGCGCGTGCACTTCAAGGAGGAACGCAGCGACAACATCACGGGCGTGGATTCCATTTTCTGGAACACGAACCGCGGCGAGTGGCGCTACGTGTCGAGTGGTAAGATGAAGCAGAACCGCTCGGATGGCAAATGGTTCGAGGGCTACATCAACAAGCCGTACAAGTATGGTTTGACGAAAGCGGACTCCGCGCACCCGCCGTTCCTCGCCTTCTCCACGGTGTATTCCGAGGACCTCGAAAATGTGAAGTTGCTTGACCGCGTGGGCGCGGTTCCGACAAAGGCAACCAAGTCCCCCGGGAAAGTGGGCCTCAAGGAATATATGGATCCGAATTCCGAAACTCCGCCGGATACGCTGGTTATCTGGATGTCCGAACCTATCAGGAATGTCGGCAATGAGAAGGGGTGGGAGAATCTGTTCCGCTACTCGGAATCCTGCGAAGATACAGCCTCGTTGCCACTCAACTTGAAGGGAACGCCAATTATCCGCGATAATGGTCAACAGTGGACAATTTTCTTGGATGGTTATTTTCTCAAGGAAGGGGCTTGCTTGTTTACGGATCCCGAAGCTAGCTATGAGGACCAGGCGGGCAACCCCTTGGGTCGCGGTGGGGTCAAGGTCGAAGGGGAGGATGGTAAGATTTATCTCGGCGAGGTACGACCGTTGCAGGCTATCAGCGGCATTGGCGAAACGCCACAGTGGATTCCGCCAGAGGGCGCTGGTTGGGAACTCCTGCCGGACTCAATTTCTGCCATCAGCGTGAAATCTTCGATGCCTTACACGGCCGAGGTCTACATTTTTAGCGCCATCGCGACCTACGTGACGCATTTCAAGCAGAAATTCGGATATGATGGCGAAATGGATCAATCTATCCGTGGAAATTCCGGCGATTTGTTCAAGCAGGGGTACTTGCATTGGAATAACCGTTCCGAAAAAGGCCGCAAGGTGGGGACGGGCATCTATATATGGAAGATATTCTTCAAGTTCGAGGATGGACACAAGGAGACGAGGATAGTTAAGACGGGAATTTATCGCCGTGGGAGTAGGAAAAAGTAGGGTATGAGGGGTGAGGTCGCTTCGCTTTGAGGTGTGAGGTATTAGCCTCATCGCTCATGGCTCATCGCTCACTGCTCACGGCTCGAGCCTCGAGCCTTTAAAGTTAAAGTAAAATAATTTTTTAATCCTTTTTTATACAAAATAAGTATATATTTAAAGCGGACTTTTTATCGTTTTCTTCATCATTTGGAGAAGGGGGCTGGGTGCTTATTTTCTTCTTTTCGTTGCTTTGCTCTATAATTTTTGTTGCAACAGCCAATGCCGATGTGATCATTGAGGGGGAGTCTGATTCTTACAATGTCGCCATTGGCGATACGCTTTCCGTCACATCCCGGAAGAGCATGCAGGTCGGCGAGAACTTCGTCAAGTGGGAAGTCGTCTCCGGAACAGGTACATTTACCGATGCATTTGAAGATTCCACGGGATTTATCCCGACATCAAATGACGTTGTCATCAGGAGGGTGACAAGGACCCTGCCTACGTTTGAACTGACTGAATCGTTTACCAAGTTCTATATGAACCAAAGTAGTACGATTATACCTTTTGCATCGCTTTACGGCCTTCGTACATATTTTGAATCCGACGGGTACGACCGATATATGCTTGTATACAGATTTCAAGAGTCGTTTACCCCAGTACCCTTGTATAAAGACTCCTCCTTTACCGATTTGTATGGCTTAAACGCCGTGGTATCCGACACGTTTAGTACGAGGAAGAATTGCCGATTTAGTCTTGATAATAATCAATATTTCGCTAAAACTGGATATTGTTTCGTCAATGCGCAACCCCATACAAAGAACTATTTCTTTTTCTTTAGCCCTAGCTACCCTGTCATCAACATGAAGGATTCCATATCCGTCAGGGTTACCCGTGCCTATACCCTGGATGTTACCCATTCGGGCAACGGAACGGGGTATGTTGACTCCTTGGGAACGGGAATACAGGAACCCGTTGCTGTCCAATCCTACGGCAGAGTCATAGATACCGACACTTCCAGGATTTTCACTGTTCCCGGGAACGACAATGTGTTCGACCACTGGGAGATTGCATCCGGTCAGTGTTCCATCATGGACAGCGGCAAGGACACGACGTACGTCGTCGGCATGAAGAGCGACTGCTCGGTGCGCGCGGTGTTCCGCACGGGCACCGTCTACTCAATCACGGGTACGCCCACCCAGTACAACTTTGACGACCATCTGTACGCCAAACGGGTCTCCAGCGGGAGCGTTGGCGTGCGCTTCACCTTCACGGCCCCGAGCGCGGGCACCTATGCCATTGTCGTGTCGAACGAGGCCTCGCAGGATTCCGTTGTGTACATCCGGTACACCTCGACCGACTATAGAACCGCAGCGGTGACGGAGCGCTTCTTCGGCTCCTATTCCGAATCAATGAACCTCGCAGCAGGGGAGGAGGTCGCGATTGTCGTCGCCAACAAGGGCAGCGGCGCGAATCCCTTCTACATCAACTACGCGACGCAGGCCCACAAGATAACGCTCGGTACGGACGGCAACGGCAAGGCTTTGCCGGCAGGGGGCTACGCGACAGCTTACGCCGACTCGCGTTATTCCATCTCCGCAGAGGCCAATGCGGGCTACCGCTTCTCCGACTGGCAGACGGTCTCGGGCTCGCCTGCCGTCGACGACAAGAATGCGCCCTACACGTACGTGACGGTGAGCGGCAACGCCGAACTGAAAGCGAATTTCAAGGCGAGTTCGGTCTACACGCTCACCCAGACAAAGCAGAAATTCAACTACCAGGACAATTACTACAGCGAAACCTCGCGCTCGGCTATCCGTTTCAAGTGGACTCCTCCCGATACGGGAACCTACGTCATCAGTTTCGAGGTAATCGACACGCTGGGGGGCATATTCAAGGACTACGGCACCGACAAGAATTTCTCGACCCCTGTGTTGGAAAATCCCGTTTCCGGCACGACGAGTTTCATCGTGCATGGCTCCCCGGGCGTCCCGCTCTACTGGACCTTCCAGGACAGCGGCAACGGCATCCCGAACAAGTCCTTCAACGCCTGGATTTCCTCACCCTACGTGCTGAACGTGCTGAGTGGGAAGGGGGGCTCCGCATACCCGTCCGGGACGGTGTACACCGCTCCCGGCAACAAGAGCATCCTCACCGCGTGGCCTCACGGCGGCTACAAGTTCAAGTCTTGGGTGAACACCGAGGGCGACATGACCATCGAGTCGCCGAAGGAATCGCGCACGATTGTCGTGCCGAAGGACTCCGTCTGTACCGTGAAGGCGACCTTCACGAACGACGAGTCCGCGGAGCCCGTGCTGAGCATCTCGAAGCTGGACGTGGCCAACTACCCGGAAATCTGCGCGCAGGTGTCCGTCACGGATAAAAATACGGGCATTTCCTTCTACGGGCTTGTTTCCGACGACTTCACGCTGACGCAGGACGGCATCCCCGCCAAGCCCGAGGTGACAAGTGTTGAAAACGTCACCGGCGTCTCGGTGGTAATCGTGGTTGACGAAAGCGGCTCGATGATATACAACGAGCGCATGGAAAAGGCGAAAGTGGCTATCCAGGACTTCATCGACAACATGGGTCCCTATGACCGTACGGCCATTGTCGGTTTCCATGGCTTTGATTCGACCGTGGTTCACCAGACAATGACTTCGGACAAGTCCTTGCTGACGGCTGCCGCGGGGAGGCTCGCTCCAGATTTAAATGCGTTTACGAACTTAGTCGTGGGTACATATGTCGGCCTGGAGCAAATCGTAAACGAGACGAATCCGACCGCGGTCATCGTGTTCTCCGACGGTGCAGATGATGGAGGTTCTAAGACTCTGAGGCAAACAGTGGAATTGGCCAAAGCGAAAAAAACGCCCATCCATTCCATTTGCCTCGAAACGGAAACCAGATACCCTTTGTATGACCTCTCGTTCAACACGGGTGGCACGCTCACGTTCGCGAACGACGCGAGCGAACTCGCCGGCATCTACGCGGCCATCCGCGACAACATCATGTCGCAGTACATGGTGTGCTACCAGACGCCGGACACGGTCCAGAACGGAGACCTGCATTCGGTGGCCATCGGCACGAAGTTCAACAAGATCACCACGAGTGATACGGCGCGCTGGAACGAAAACTCGTTGCCACCGACAATCACGCTCACCGACGCCACGAAAAAACTGATGGAAACCCCGCAGGAATCGAACAACCCGCTCACTCTCGGCGTGTACATAAGGACTCTGGTCGGCGTCAGCTATGCCAACGTGTACGTGCGCACCTCCGGCACGAACGGCGTCTTCACGCAGTACACGATGCGCAACGTGCGCGACAGCCTGTGGGAATTCACGGTCCCTGCGAGCGCCGTGATGGCTCCGGGGCTTGACTTCTACGTGATCGCCGCGGATTCCCTCGGCCAGGCGGGCAAGTCGCCGCGCATCCAGAACCCGGCGACCCAGCCGTACACCATCTTTGTCGATAACGACATTCCCGCCATCGAGGCAATCTCCGTGGCCTGCGAGGACTCGACTTCCGACCTGAAGACGTTCCGCTTCAGCATCAAGGACAGCGACGGCATCGACGGCGCGACGCTCTACTACAAGGATTCCCGCGTGGTGATTTTCCAGGAGATGAAACTCTCGTACTCCGGCAAGAACGACACGTGGGTCGCCGAGTTCTCCGCGAAGGAGCGCGACTACGACATGCTCCTCTATTACCTGCGCGTGACGGACGGGAAGGGCGCGACCGTCCGCTATCCGAGCGAGGGGGCACTCTCCACGGACGCCTGCCGGATTCACTCCGACGACCCCGTGCCCGAGGATTCCTTCCCGCCGTCGCCCCGTGACTCCATCGTGTACTCGCTCATCGCCGATACGGCCGAGATTTACGACAAAGATTTAGACGGCCGCGCGGACTACGTTCGCGTGCACTTCAAGGAAGTACGCAGCGACAACATGTCGGGCGTGGATTCCATCTTCTGGAACTCGAACCGCGGCGAGTGGCGATACGTGCCGACTGGGAAGATGAAGCAGAACCGCTCGGATGGTAAATGGTTCGAGGGGTACATCAACAAACCCTACAAGTACGGCCTGACCAAAGCGGATTCCGCACATCCGCCGTTCCTCGCTTTCAATACGGTATATTCCGAGGAACTCGAGAACGTGAGACTGCTTGACCGTGTGGGTGCTGTCCCGACGAAGGCGACAAAGTTCCCGGGGAAGGTGGGCCTCAAGGAATATATGGATCCGAATTCCGAAACTCCGCCGGATACGCTGGTTATCTGGATGTCCGAACCTATCAGGAATGTCGGCAACGAGAGAGGTTGGGAAAAACTTTTCCGTTATTCTGAATCGTGCGACGACACCGTCACGTATCCGCTGAATCTCAGGCAGGCCCCCAAGATCCGCGAGAACGGACAGCAGTGGATGCTGGTGCTCGACGACTATTCCGTAAAGACGGGCTTCTGCTTCTCCACCGATCCGTCGGCCACCTACGAGGACCTCGCGGGCAATTCGATGGGCCGTGGCGGAATCAAAATAGAAGGGAAGGATGGTTCCATCTACCTTGCCGAGGTCCGCCCCTTGCAGGCCATCAGCGGCATCGGCAAGACGCCGAAGTGGATCCCGCCGGATGGTGACGAATGGGAATATCTTCCCGACTCACTGTCGGCGATTAGCGTGAAGGCGACCATGCCGTATACGGCGGAAGTGTACATTTTCGATAGAATCGCATCCTACGTGACGCATTTCAAACAGGAGTTCGGCTACGACGGCGAGATGGAGCAGTCAATCCGCGGAAATTCCGGCGATTTGTTTAGGCAAGGCTACCTGCACTGGAACAATCGTTCCGAAAAGGGCCGCAAGGTGGGGACGGGCGTCTATATCTGGAAGATATTCTTCAAGTTCGAGGATGGACACAAGGAGACGAGGATAGTGAAGACGGGAATTTACCGCCGTGGGCATAAGAAGAAGTAGGGTGTGAGGGGTGAGGTCGCTTCGCTTTGAGGTATGAGGTCGGCACTTCGTGCCTTTGAGGTATGAGGTTTTAGCCTCATCGCTCATTGCTCGAGCCTCGAGCCCTTTGGTTTCTTTTTTTTTTCTTGTGAATGGGGGGGATATAATGTACTTTCTGCATATAGCGAACTTGTTCAAACGAGGTACGACTATGGATTGCAGGATTCTTGTACGGTTTGTCGGTGTCGAAGCCGACCTGAACGCCTTGTGGGACGCTTTTATGGAGCATTTTCCCGAGGCCGAGCTCCCGAGCGCCGATTCCGGCGAGTGGTATTCCGTCGACGAAGTGATGATGGACGAATACGAGTGCCGTTTCGAGGAACTGCCTGAAGGTCCCCTCGTGGCTGTCGATGGCTGCCTGCTTGTGGAAGAGGCTCCGCCCGAGGATGTCCTGAGCGACCTAATGGAACAGTTTGAACGGGTTTACGGGATTTTCAAGTGGTCGACCGTCGAGGTTGGCTATGGTTGTGGCTCCAGTGAGGGCTGGGGCGAGTTCAATCCAGATTATGCCGATAACGGTTCCGACGAGGCCAACGAGATTTCGGAGGCCGTACTTGGGTTTTAGTTGAAAGGCTGTGCGTTGTGTCACTTGCGTTTTCGACAAAAAAAATCTAATCTTACGGGAGGTTTGGCGATAGGGTGCATGGAGGCTATATGAATTTTTTGCGTTTCTTACCGGTGTGTCTTGCGGCTGCCGTGACTTTTTCCTATGCGGTCCTCGATTTGCCGAGCGCACAGCCCAAGGTGGATGCGTCCTACTGGAATGCGGCGCTCGATAGCACCTGGCAGGGCATGATCCGCCGCAACATCGAACCGTACAGTGCCGGTGCTGGCCTCATTCACCGTCCCAAGAGCGAAACTCCGGGTGATGCCGTGAGCGAAGGTGTGGGCTACGGTATGCTGGTCGCCCTTTATGCAAATGACCAGGCCTCCTTCAATAAAATGTGGGAAAAGGCGAGCGAAATCATGTGGAATGGGGATTACCATGACTGGCACATGGACCCGAGCGGTAATATTCCGATGGGTGGTCAAGGTGCCGCGACCGATGCCGAAGAGGATATCGCGCTGGCCTTGATTTTTGCGGACAAGCTCGTTTCTGCCGGGAAGTGGACCGCCTATACGTCGCCGTTCCTGAATAAGACCTATGCGGAACAGGCTCAAAAGCTTCTGGACAAGATGTGGGATACGAAGCAGATTCGTTCCGAAGGTATTGTTGCGCCGGGTGCTGGTTGGGGCGGTTATGAATTTGTGAACCCCGGGTATTTCTCTCCGGCCTGGTACAAGGTGTTCGAAAAGTTCGACAAGTCGGATGCCAATCGGTGGAAAACGGCTGTCGACAAGTCTTACGAGATTATTTCCAAGAGCCCCGGATACAGCATGGGCATGGTTCCTGACTGGATGACTCCGGAAGGTGGCTGGGTCGGCTCCGAAGGTCTTGGCTACAACGCTTACTTTGAAAGCCGAGCCTTCTTCAAGGATGCTATCCGCATTCTGTGGCGTGTGGCGATTGATGCCATTTGGTTCGACGAAAGCCGTGCCAAGGAATTTCTTAAGAATGCATTGAAGTTCATCAACGACAAGGGTGGCCCCTCTGCCGCGAACTTCTACCAGATCGAGAAGGCTGGCGAACTTTTGCCGGCCGAGGACAAGTGGAAGGAATTTAACGACTCGAAGAACGAATCGACATGGCGCTACCGCAGGGAACATAGCCACCTGACGATTGGTATGTGGGCGACTGCGGCGATGGCTGTGGGCGAGGCTGCGGACAGGATTGCTTTCAGTGAAGAAATGGCCAAGTTCTACGAGGGTGGTGATTATTTCGGGCTCGCGCACGATACTTCTGCTGCACTCGAAGACACTCTGCATAACGAGATGTATTTTGACCAGTTCCTGGCGTGGTTCGGGACTTCGCTCATGAGCGGCTTGTTCGTGAACGTGGTCGATGCCGTCGACAATCCCAAGACGGCGACTCCGGGCGATTCCTCGTCGTTGACGAAGATTCCCGAAGTTCCGGTGGATTCCGATACGGTCGTTGTCGATACGTCGAACCATCAGGATACGGGCAAGGGTAATAAGCCTGGCGACGACAAGATTATCGCAAGTCCGTATGTAGCCTCTGGTGCGGTTCAACTGGTCCAGACGGGAGAAGGGTTCTTCTTCACGGCGACGCGCAGTGCAAAGTGGACTGTGTACGGTTTGGATGGCCGCGTTGTGGCGACTGCTACCGGCAAGAATTTCTCCTGGAGCGCGAAGGATATGCACGGCATATTCGTTGTCAAGGCGGTGAGCCGCGGAATCCGTTACACGCACAAGATTGTGACGCACTGACGTTGAAATTTTGAAAGTTGCCCCATTTTGCTATATTGGGGAACATGCAGAAAACAGACGAAAAAATGCACGATGCTGCGGATATGCAACCGAAACCTGTGAAGGATTCGGTTGTTGTTACTCGCGATATTGTCCACCCCTCCGACGTGAATGCACACGGAATCGTGTTTGGCGGTTATATGATGTCGCTTTTGGATAAGGCGGCGTGCATTGCCGCGTTTACCCATGCGGGCAAGAAGGTGACTACGGTCGCGATGGACGGCATCCGCTTTTTCAAACCGGCCAAGGTGGGGACAATCCTCACGATTCGCGCGTCCGTGAATCGCGTGTTCAATTCGTCCATGGAAATTGGCTTGAAGGTGATGGGGCTTGATCAACTCTCGTCGGAAGGCGAGCAGCTTATTTGCCGTGCCTACATGACTTTTGTCGCTGTCGATGCAGAGGGCCACGCCCTCGCTGTGGCTCCGGTTGTACCTGAAACGCCTGACGAAATCCGCCGTTACAACGAAGCTCTTGTCCGCCGCGAGGCGAGAATTGCCTTGAGCAAGTCGCTCACGGCGCACTAGATTGGCTTGTTTTTTGGGTCTGTCGCTTTTTTCCTGTCGACCCAGACACTTTCGTTGAACAACTGGCCTTCGCTGAGGCCGTATTTCTCCTCGACTCCGGCTTGCGCGATGGCTGCGTCGATACTTATGTTGCCACGGATGGCGGCGACATAGGTCTGTATTTTGCGGCGGGCGATTTCGGGGGATTCGTCGAGCAGTTCAATCCTGAAATGGTTCACGCCCGCGGCGGAAAGGCGCGGGAACAACTTGAGTGCGGATTGCGGTTTGCCTACGAACAAGGTGTTGCGGCATTCGGCATCGCTCTGCAAGAAGTGCTTTTCGCCTTTGTGGTCGAGAATTTCCACTTTGTGTTGCGTGCAGATTTTGCCACATTCGGGGAAGCGGCGGCCGTCGGTGAGCGCCCTTGCGAACGCGCAGTATTCGGAGTGGAATGCCGGCATGTACTGGTGGAGAGCCAGTTCCAGACGACCCGCGTCGATATGGTCGAGCAAGTCAAAAAGTTGTGTGCTGTTCAGATCCCAGGAGGGGTGGAGTGTTTGTAGCCCTTGGTCGAGCAGCCATTCGTAGCTTAGGCTGTTTGCCGCATTGAGGCTGTAGTCGCCGTGTAGCGGAATGCCGCTCCCGCGCAAGATGGCGAGCGCACCGAGGCTCCGCACTAGGGCAAAGTCGGGGGCGAGGCGCAGGATGTTCTTGAGGTAATGGTTTTCGCCGGGCTTGTGGATGCGCAGTGTCGCCATTCCAGTTTTCAGCCCGAGTTCGCGGATTTGTTCCAGAGGTTCTTCGTACTTGACGCCCCAGTCAAAATCCATGATGGTGCTGTCGATGTCGAGCCCGCGCAATGCCTCGATTTGGTTGGGTCGGCGGACGAGCACGGAGATGGTTACCGGGGCTTGCGAGTTTTGGGCTTGCTTGTGGGTGGAAGCGTGTGCCAGGAGGGCGCGGCCGCGCGCCGCATCCGGTGCGCTGGCGGCCATCGACATCCGGGAGTCGTCCATGGTCGCCGTCGCCTTTTGGCGAAGGCCGCGCAGCACTTTCCCGGGGACGAAGGCGTTGGCCGGGACGCGGATGTCTAGCGAATGGGGCGCGTATGCCGTCGAGCCGAGGGCGGAAAGTTCCTTTTCGGCCAGTTCGCGGAAGTCGCGTTTTTTGCCGTTCGCACTCTCTGCCGTATCGCGGCTGGCTTCCACGGCGATATCGCTTTCGACTGAAATCTTGTGGTCAGCGTCGTCGAACACCGTAAGGCGCAGCGGTTCCCCGATTTTTCCGCTCAGGACGATGTCGACAGGGATGCGCCTGCTTTTCTCGCGGTCGGCGAATGTGTGCTGGAGTTCTTTTTCGAGGGCGGGGGAGTCGTTGCGGTAAACCTTCATGCCGGGGGCGACTTTGCGCAGCTCGAAATTCCTGCCGAATTGCAACTGCAATTTGCCGTTACGTTCTATCACGCCGTACAGGCGGCTTCCCAGGCTCAATCCGTTTTTTGGGTTCTCGAAGAGGATGCCGTCGCCTTGGCGAGGGAGTGCCGTGACGCCTCCATCGGGCGTGGAAACGGTGATGCTGTCCCGTTCTATGCGGGAAACTTCGCCCAGGTATTCGCCGTGGTGGTTGCTGAATGTCCCGTCGACGAGCGCCTGGTGGTCGACTCCGTCGAGCCAGCCGGTAGAAAGCCCGCGCGAGAACAGGACCTCGAGCGGTTCCATGTCTGTAGCGGGGAGTTTATCGTGGGTGTCGAGTGCCTTGTTGTAAGCCTTGGCGACTGCGGCCACGTATTCGGGGCTCTTGAGGCGGCCCTCGACTTTAAGTGAATCGATGCCGATTTCTTCGAGGTCGTTAAGCCTGGGCAAAGCACAGAGGTCGTGCGGGCTGAAAAGGTACTGCGCGTTGGTGTCGCGGTATTCCTTGCCGTCTACGAAAATGCGGTAGGGGAGCCTGCAACTTTGGGCGCACTGGCCTCGGTTCGCGCTGCGCCCGCCAAAGTTTTCGCTGGTGAGGCACTGGCCCGAATAGCTCACGCAGAGCGCCCCGTGTACAAAGACTTCGAGTTCGAGCGGTGTCGCCTCCTTGATGGAGGCAATTTGTTTTAGGGAGAGTTCACGGGCCAGTACGGCGCGGTTGAAACCCAGTTGCGATGCGAAATTGACGGCTTCGGCGCTGGCGAGCGTCATCTGCGTGCTCGCGTGGATTTCTTGGTCTGGCGCGATGGCTTTTATGAGCCGTGCAAGACCGATATCTTGGATGATAAATGCGTCCGGCTTCAGTGCGATAAGTTTTTCAAGAAATTCGGGCAAGTCGCGGATTTCGCGCTCGAATACGAGAATGTTCATGGCGAGGAACGTGCGCACTCCGCGCACTCTCGCGTAACGGATCATTTCTTCGACGTCTTCGAATGAAAAATCTTCTGTGCGCCCGCGGGCGTTCCAGTGGGGGACGCCGTAGTAGACCGCATCGGCCCCGTTCTGGATGGCGGCTTCTAGCATATCCCGCGTACCCACGGGCAACAGTAATTCCGGTCTCTTCACGATTACAATGATAGAAAAAAACTACATTTGGACCATGATGAAAAAATGGGCCTACCTTGTGTTGTTGATTTCGTTTTGTTGCTGTGCATCTTCGGCGCTGCTGGCGTGCTCGGATCCGGAAAAGGCTGCCGAGGTCGAGAGGCTTTCTATCCGCAACGAGGCCCTGAGGCGTACTGTGGATTCTCTGCAAGACGAAGTGAATATCCTCAAGGCGCAGAGCGATTCGGTCAAGAACGAACTCAAGTCGCTCGACATGCACCGCTAAGCGTGCTTTTTATACAGTTCCTTAACTAGAACGCTAGAAAACTTTTTCGAGCCTTTCGATAATTTCGTCTATGGGCGTGAAAGCGCACATGGGTAGGCTGACTGCCTTTTGGCTGGCCATGTCGGCGGCGTTTTCTGCATAACGTGCGGAAAGTTCTGCAAAGCAAGGCTGCTTGTGCAACGGCATGGGGTAGTGGATGCAGTGGGGGATGCTCGCCTTGTCCAATGCCGCGACAAAATCTTTTCGGTTGTCTACAAGCAACGTGTATTGGGCGTAGGTGCTCGTGTTGCCATCGGCGATTTGCTGCGGGGAGAGCCCTTCGATGTTGGCGAAGAAGGTGTTGTAGCGTTCGGCGATGGCCTTGCGTGCCTTGAGTTCTGCATTCAGGTGGGCAAGCTTGACGCGGAGGACGGCGGCCTGCAAGGCATCGAGCCTGCTGTTCATGCCGGCGACTTTGTGGAGATAGCGCTCCTCGCTGCCGTGGTTTGCGAGCATGCGCGCTTTCTGCGCAAGTTCCTTGTTCGCGGTGAAAATGGCCCCGCCGTCACCGTAGCAGCCGAGGGGCTTGCTCGGGTAAAAACTGGTGATGGCCATGTCCCCGAAGGTGCATGCCTGTTTTCCGTTTTGCGTGGCCCCGAAGGCTTGTGCGGAATCTTCGAGGAGCCAGAGCCCGTGACTTTTGGCGATTTGGCGGAGTTCTGCGTATGGGGCGCACTGGCCGAAGAGGTTGACCGCGATGATTCCGCGCGTCAGCGGGCCGACCAGGGATTCGACGCTTTCGGGGGAAATCTGGAGGGTGCGCGGGTCGATGTCGGCGAATACGGGGGTAGCCCCGAGCCTCGCGACACATTCTGCCGGGGCGATAAAGGTGAAATCCGGAACGACGACCTCGTCCCCAGGTTGGACGCCGAGGGCCGATAGGGCGATGGTGAGCGCGTCGGTCCCGCTGGCGCAGGTGACGGCGTTTGTCCCGGTGTAGGCGGAAAGTTCTGTTTCCAGTCCGGCTACTTCCGGCCCCCCTATATATATTCCGCTATCGAGGACTGCTTTCTCGGCTTTCTCGAGTTCTTCTCGGTAAGCGTCTCTTTGGGCCTGGATGTTTACGAAAGCAATCATGCGGACAAATATAGAAATGCAGCGCTTTTAGGCGGGAGTGGGGGTAAAAAGTGCGAAAAATGTTCGTAAATTGTCTTTTTTTGCCTCTCCCCTTGAAATTCTCAAATTTTTTACTAACTTTGTGCCAACATTTTTAAGTAGGTTTTCACCCGGAGAAATAAGGTGCCTCAACATAAATCTTGCAAAAAGCGTTTGCGTCAGGCCGAAAAGGCCAATGCCATGAACCGTTCCGTTCGTTCCGCCATCCGTTCGAGCCTCAAGGTTATCCGTACGGCTGCTTCCAAGGAAGAAGCCCTCAAGGAAATGCCGAACTTGTTCAGCATGCTGGACAAGGCTGCTGCCAAGAGCCGTGCAGGTTTCAACGCCAATCGCGCTGCGAACTACAAGGCCAAGGCCGCCAAGGTCGTTAACGCCCTTGCTTAATTTCTAGGTCTCCTAGTTGTTTGTTCACGAAACCAGCATGCCTAGCATGCTGGATTTTCGTGTATCTAATTATGTAGAATTTTGGGCGTTTTTTGCCAAAATTGTAAAAAAAACATTCTCAGATTGCGAATTTGGCCTTTAATCGGCCTTTTTTTTGACGATTTTTTAAAAAAAGTGTGATAAATTATAACATAGCTCACATTTGTGAAACATTTTACTATTTTCAAGTCCGTGAATTTAGCGAAGACGACTATACATTTTCAGAATTCGACTCGCTCGATAACAATCCATTTGCCGGAATTTTTGTTCCGTGCAAGTTCTTGGATTAAGGTTGTCGTCCTTGTCGGTGTTGCGCTCTTCGCTATCCAGTTCGTTTCCATTTCCTTGTACGATGGCCTGCTTTCGCAGGGGCTTTCTAGCCGCCGTGGTTTGGACCGCGACCTCACCAAGATTCAGGAGACGGTCGACTACTTGTCCATGACTTCGGATGACTTCTACAGGGACGAGCGCAGGTTGCATGCGCGTTATGGTTTGCCTGTGCCGGACGAGGGCACCCGCGAGATGGGTACCGGTGGTGAAATCGCTTCCGATTCGCTTCTGCTCCGTGGCATGTCGCCGGTTCTTGAAAAGGCTGCCGTCCTCCAAGAAGAAACTGACCGCCTGAAGAGCAAGTTCTACAATAATGGTGAGTCGTTTTCTTCCCTTACTAATTATATCAACCAGAGGCAGACTATTTGGCGCTTTGTGCCGTCTATTTGCCCGACGCAGGGGCACTATGCTTCTTCCTTTGGTCCGCGTGTCCACCCTGTCACTGGCGAGGTGGGCAAGATGCACAATGGTATCGATATCGGCAACGACCGCTGGACTCCGATTTTTGCATCGGCCGATGGCGTGGTCGAAATCGCGAAACTTAGCCCGTCTTTCGGGAATTATGTCTTGCTGGACCACAGCAACGGGCTCAAGACCGTTTACGCGCACATGCAGATGTATGTCGTGAAGCCGGGCGAGTTCGTTCGCCGTTACCAGCTTATTGGTTATATGGGAAATACCGGCCTCTCTGTTGGCCCGCACTTGCATTACGAAGTGTGGGAGAACAACCACCCGGTAAATCCGCTTGCCTATATTTTGCCTAACGACCACTCGGTCGAATAGGTGCCTTCGCTGCCAGTTTTCTTGGCGCTGGTCTGACCGGCGGCAGTGAGGGGCTCCCCACGGGGGAATATTGAAATTCATTCCATTCTTGCCGTCGCTGGCGTTTGCCTGCCCGATGTTTGTGGAGTTTTTCCCGGACCCGACCGATGTCCGCGACGATGAAGGCGAGTTTTTGGAAATTCGCCTTGACGATTTTTCGGCTGACAGCCTGTTTGTGGCTTTCGAGGCCAAGCCCGCGCTCTCTTTTGCGTATCCTGCGGGCTCGAGGTTCGTGCTGGTTCACGATTCTCTGCATTGTCCCGATATCCCGAATGTCTCTTGCGGTTCACTCGGGAACCTTTCCATGCCCAATTCGCGCGAGACCACTTGGAAATTGTGGGCCGGTGCGTGTTCGGATTCCGTTGTGCTCCCCAAACCCAAAGCGGGGTATGCCTTCCAAAGGGTCCGCGAGACGGACGAGTGGGCTTTTAGCCGGGGGACGCTCGGAACGGCGGATCCGGATTACGAAGCCGGTTTTGACGACTGTGGACTTTCGGGAATCAAGGCAGAACATGGTGAAGGGGAGTGGTCGCTTTCGGGGTGGCTCTCCGGTTGCGATTCGTCGACGCTTTCTGTGGAATCGCTGAATCTTGCAAAACTGGGTGGGTGGCGCCAAGACTCGCTTGCCGTGACGGGGTCGTTCAAGTTGAAGTTGCGCGGGGATGCCGTGTGGGCGAGGCTGCGCCTGCCCCGCGACGAGGCTCCGTCGAACGATTCTCTGGATACTCTGCTTTTACAGCGCGGAAAGTCCCCGCTCGTGATTTCGGAAATACACCATTGCCCAACGGAACCTGAGCCGGAGTGGATTGAAATCTACAATGGGTCGCGCTATGCGTTGCCCCTTTCGCGGGTGGTGTTCTTTGGCCGGAGCGGTTACCTTTCGGATTCTATCCGCCCTTACGAAAGTGTGCTCGTGACACGCGATACTCTTGCGCTTCGCACGGCTATCGGTTTTCGTGATGTGAGAATTTTACAGGCCAATTTTGGTTACTTAGGCAATACGGGCGGCTCCGTGTTGCTCGCGGTGGACAGTTCCGTGGTGGATAGCGCCGGTTGGGACAAAAATACGGCGAAGTGTCCTGCCGGCTTTAACCCGCGCACGATGCTCGTGGAAAATACGCCCGGCTTTTTGGGTTATGCTTCGCAGTCATCTTTTAGCGACAAGCCGTTCACGTATACGCTGACTTCGCGCGTTGTGCGGCGGCGGGGGGAGGTGCTGCGCGTGCGGGTGGAGAGCGAATTTGCCGTTTCGCTCAAATTGCTTGATTCAACCCGACGGGAGGTATGGTCGTTTGCTGTGCCTCCGGCGTCAAATTCCTGGTGGGTTGTCCCGGTGGCAGATAAACTTTCTGTGGGTGTGGGGTATGTTTCGCTTTCGGTGGGGGACTATGCGTCGGTCGTGGGTATTGTGGTTAGGCCTTAGTACACAGTTGTGGGCAATCGGTGGGCCGGTCCCTTTTGTGCCGACAGTACAAGGTGATTTGGCGCCTCGCGGTTTGCCTGGGTTTTATTCGTCTCCGGCGCGAACGGCGGCTCCCGGGTTTGCGCTTGCCGCCATGCACGATATGGGCGATGTGGACGAGTTTGCCTATGCGGGTTATGGGGAAGCAGGGGTCGGGCCGCTCCGGTTGGCGTTTTTTAGCTCTTATCATGGGCTCGACAGCTTGTACAGGCAGTCGTATTCGGAATTGCAAACTTCGCTACCTATGGAAACGCCTGTGGGATTATTTATTTTGGGTGCCGCATACGGGCTTTCGATGGAGTGGCTTCCGGGTGATGAAAAGTGGGCGAGGCACCGCTACAAAGGTGGGGCTTTGTTCTTGTGGCGCGATTTTACCGTGGGTGGGACAATGTATGGTTTCACGGATGGCATGGACGGTTATGTTGATGGCCGTGGTGGGGTGCACTGGGAGCCACAGGGGAGTTTTTCCTTCTTTTTGGAGGCCGACCGGAGTTTGGTTTGGTTAGGGAACGGTATTCGTTTCCAGTATGCTGGATTGGATTTCCGTTACGGATTTCCAGACTTCTCTGTTTCCTTGCTTTTGAGCGCCTATTGGGAAGGTTGGTTTGCTGGTGGGCTCTCCGGATCGGGAGGGGTTCCCCTCATGGGATTTTTTTCGGGAAAAACGTTCGTAAAATGACACTGCGATTGACGGAACGTGTAATAATTTGTTTATTTTGTGCCATATGGATGAGTTAGTTGTAGAGGGTGCTTTCAACTGGACCGTAGCATGGAGTTTCTTATGCTGTGTGCTTCTTGTTGTATCTTCCGTTGCGATTCTTTATATTCGCGATAATCGTGAAAAGCAGAAGCTTTACAAGCTTTTTGCCGGTCACATGGGCGAGTTCATTGTGGTTCTCTCCCCGAAGATGGAATTTCTCTACGGTTTGCCGATTTTTTCCAGTGACCCGTTCTTTGGAATGTTGAACAGGGAACGTTCCTTGGAGGATTTTCTGCCGGCGGCAGACTGGATTCGCGTTAGCGCTTATTTCAAGGATGCGGACCGGCATCCCAACATGCCGTTCATGCTCTCTTACGACGATGGCGGTGATTCTCCGATTTGGTATGAGTTGCGCTGTGTCAAGAAGTACTATTCTTCGGTGGAATTCCATTACGTGTGCTTCATCAGGAACATATCTAAGGAAGTCGAGATTAGAAAGAACAAGGAAGACGTTGAATCGAAACTTCGAATGCTCCTTGAAAATACAGGTGACTTCATCTGGAAATTTGATGTTGAAACCCATAGGCTTACAAGCCTTACGCAGGCATCCGGTGATCGTTACCGGATAATCCCCATTCCTATGGGGGAGGTCGATTTGCACATGCTTGTCCCTCCGCAGGATTATGCTATGCTTATGGACTTGATTAACCAGCATGTCTTGGCTTACCATAGAACCGGAAATATCGAAGACGGGGATGTCAATACAAAGATTCGCGGTTATCGCACGGACAAGTCGATGGTGTGGTATGACTTGCATTGCAAGTTGGAAGTGAACGACGACGATCATTTGTTCTATAGGGGCGTTGCCCGCCGCATGGACGTGATGCTTGATAATCCGCTGTTTAGTTCCGACGAGGAAAAGGATGCTATGCTTGCCGCGGCAATGTCTTTCCCCGATATTCGTACGTTCTGGGTAGATAGGAACTTTATCGTGCAAGGGTGTAACCAGGCTTTCTCCTTGGATATGATGCGAATGGATCCTGAGCAACTCAAGGGGACCTCTTTGGAAGCCTTGCCGGCGGAAAAACTGTCTCCAATGGTGGCCAAGAAGATTGACGATGTCTTTAATACGCGCAAGAGCGTTGCCTGGAAAGATGTGTACATGTCGTCGGACCAGTATATTGTATTTAATGCGGTGCCGCTGACTTCGGATAAAGGGTTGGTTCAAAGTGTTATGTGCCTGTACCTGCTGTTGGGCCGTAACGACTTTAAGTCCGCAAACAAGGATGTTATTTAAAAAGGAAAAACGAAATGAAAAAAATTATAATGTTCTCTCTCTTTGCGATGATTATGACCGCTGGCTGTAAGGAAACGCCGAAGGCCGAAACTCAGGCCGCTCCGGGGGCGCAGCCTGCCGTAGAGCAACAGGCTCCGGCAGCGGAGCCGACTCCTGCTCCCGAGGCTCCGAAGGCCACCATTACGAATGTGGAATGGGCCCAGGCTCTTGAAATGCAGAAGAACGGTGCTGTGCTGATTGACGTGCGTACTCCGGGCGAAGTTGCCGAAGGCACTGCTCCGGGTTCTATCAACATCCCGCTCCAGGAAGCCGAACAGCGCATCGCTGAATTCCCGAAGGACAAGGACCTGTTGATTTTCTGCCGCAGTGGCAAGCGCAGCATGGCCGTGTCGAACTTCCTCATCCAGAACGGCTACGAACGCGTGTTTAACGTGGTCGGCGGATTCCTCGCGTTCCCGAAACAGTAACAATGTGGGATGAGGCTCCATCCTGTTATATACAGGCGCTTGGGGTTTGAGGTATGGGCTCGGCGCGTTGCGCCTTTGGGGTATGGGCTCGCGACCTTCGGTCGCTTTGAGGTATGAGGACGGCGCGTTGCGCCTTTGAGGTGATAGCTCATAGCCCACAACTCATAACTCACAACTCATAACTCATAACTCATAACTCATAACTCATAACTCACATTTTCTCTAACCACTGATTACTAACATGAACTTCCTGCAAACGGCATTGGAACTGTCTTTCGGGTCAGTTGGTATCAGCCGCCCGAACCCGGCGGTGGGTGCTGTTGTAGTCAAAGACGGAATCGTCGTGGGCAGGGGGCGTACGCAGCGCCCCGGCAATGCCCATGCCGAAGTCATGGCGCTGCGTGACGCGGGCGAACTCGCCCGCAGGGCGGCCATATACGTGACGCTCGAACCGTGCTGCCACTATGGCCGCACGCCCCCCTGCACAAAAGCCATCATCGACGCTGGGATATCCGAGGTGTACTTCGCGCATGCCGACCCGAACCCGGTTGTGCGCGGCAAGTCCCGGAAAATTTTAGAAGACGCGGGCATCGCGGTTTACGAAGGCGAGGATGCCTGCGTACGGGCTTCTGTTAATGCAGCATCTGCGAATCTTGATGAACTTTCGGGGGAATGTCTCGACGGGGATGAATGTCGTGTGCTCGGTTTTTGCGGGCATGATTCCGATACGGTGCTGGAAGGCCGCTCTGTTTTCCGCGAAGTAGAACGCTACTTTGAAGCGTATGATTATTTTGTGTGCAATAAACGGACGTTTGTCGAGATAAAGTCTGCGGTCTCGGAAGACGGTTTCATGGGCTGCATCGCCGCCAATGGGCGGCACCTTCCGTTGAGAATCACGGGCCAGGGCGCGAACTGCTGGAATCATGAACTCCGCGCCATGAGCGATGCTGTGCTGGTCGGTGCGGGGACCCTCTTGGCCGATAATCCTCGCTTGAATGTGCGTTATGCTCAAGGGAATAACCCAGTCAAGGTTATCTGGGCGGGGCATCACAAATTTACGAAGTCCGAAATTGCTTTGCTCCATGTCTTTGCATTGCACCAAATTGGTACAGAAGGTGTTCTGCTTCAGCCTATCGTGTTCAGCTGTATTCCTCAGCCGGCTTTTGAAAATCTTGCGGTAACAGCGCCTACGGGGGATTATGGGCATGGAGTGGAACTTGTTCTTTTGCCACACGAATCGTTTGCGGACAACTGGAACTTTATGATAGAAAACCTCTCCGCTCGCGGTATGCACCGCTTGATGGTGGAGCCGGGTGCTGCACTTGTGCATGAAATATTTAATGCGCCCCGGGAACCAGAAAAGCCCCTATGGAACCGCATTGACCTTTGGCGCTCTACGGACCCGTCTGTCGACGCGTCGCTCGAGCGTCTCGTCAAATTCGGGAAGGCGAAAGCGGGCCTCAAGTTCCCCGGGCTCCCGGATGGAGTGGTTGCCAAGGAATCTGGAATGATCGGGCCCGACGTGCTGACGGAGTATTATAGCGGTGAGCGGTGAGGCTCGAGGCGCGAGCAGTGAGCGATGAGCTATGAGCCGTGAGGTGTGAGGTATGATTTTTGTAGATTCCCTACTCATTGCTGACTGCTCAGAGGGAGCCCAGAGGCGACCAACCCCATTGCTATTAACCTCTCTCGTCTCTCGTCTGTAGCCGCGTAGCGGCGTTCTTTCGTCTATTCCTAACCTCATACCTCAAAGCGACCGAAGGTCGCGACCTCATTGCTCAAAGGCGAAGCGACCTCAAAGGCACGAAGTGCCGACCTCATACCTCACACCTCAAAGCCACTTTTCTATATTTGCCGGCGTATGTTTACTGGAATTATTCAATCTACCGGCGAAATCGTCTCGATAGAGGCTCGTGGTGATGCCCTCTCGATGCGTCTCAAGTCGCCGGGATTCTTCAAGAATTGCAAATTGGGCGACAGTGTCGCCAACGATGGCGTTTGTTTGTCTATTGAAAGTTGTACTGATGACGAGGCTGTTTTCTGCCTTATGCACCAGACGGTCGAAAACACGGCTTTCAAACAGGCTGCGGTCGGGAAATTGGTCAATTTGGAACTTCCGTGCCGTGCCGACAGCTTTATGGGCGGGCACTTCGTGATGGGCCATGTGGACTGCATTACCGAGGTGATCCAGGTTGTTCCGCGCGAAACGGGCGTGGAAGTCGACCTCAAGATGCCTGCGGACCTCAAACGCTACATTATTCGCCGCGGTTCCATCTCCCTGAACGGCATCAGCCTTACGGTGGCCGAAAAGTTCGAGGATTCCATCCGCGTGTGCATCATTCCCGAGACGCTTGCCCGCACGAACCTGCGCAACTGGGTTGCCGGGACCATTGTGAACGTGGAAGTCGACATGCTCGGCAAGTACATTGAAAATTATCTGAAGGAACGTGACCTTGCTTAATACGATTGAAGAGGCCATAGAAGATTTTAAGAACGGCAAGTTTTTGATCGTGGTCGACGACGAAGACCGCGAGAACGAGGGCGATTTTGTCATCGCCGCCGAGAAGATTACTCCCGAAAAGGTGAACTTCATGCTCCACGAGGGCCGTGGCGTGCTCTGCTGCCCGCTGCCCATCAAGCGCTGCCATGAACTCAACCTCACGCGCCAGACGGCCGAAAATACCTCGATTTTGGGCACGCCGTTTACCATCATGGTCGACAAGATCGAAGGCTGCACCACGGGTGTTTCGGCCCACGACCGCGCGGCGACCATTCTCGCTCTTTCCGACCCGAACTCCAAGCCGAGCGACTTCGGGCGGCCGGGGCATATCTCGCCCCTGTACGCCCAAGAAGAGGGCGTACTCCGGCGCGCAGGCCATACCGAGGCTGCGGTGGATTTGGCGAAGCTTGCGGGCCTGCGCCCAGCGGCCGCCCTTATCGAAATCATGAACGAAGACGGGACGATGGCCCGTATGCCGCAACTGCAGGAAGTGGCGAAGAAGTTTGGCCTCAAGATTATCTCCATCCGTGACCTTATCGACTACCGCCTCAAGAACGAAAAGTTAGTGCAGCGAGTCGCTGCTCCGCACGTGACGACTAAGTATGGCGATTTCAAGGCTTACGCCTACCGCAGCAAGACCGACGGTGTGGAACACGTGGCTTGGGTCGCGGGCAACCCCGACTTCAGCAAGCCGGTCTACGTGCGTGTACACAGCGAATGTCTCACGGGCGATATCTTCGGTAGCCTCCGCTGTGACTGCGGTGAACAGTTGCAGTCCGCCATGAAGTTCATCGGCGAGCACGGCGGCGTGTTCCTGTACATGCGTGGCCAGGAAGGCCGTGGCATTGGCCTCTGCAACAAGCTGCGTGCTTACGAGTTGCAGGAAAAGGGCATGGATACGGTCGAGGCGAATCTGCACCTCGGGTTCAAGTCGGACCTCCGCCAGTACGGTACCGGCGCCCAGATCCTTGCGGACCTCGGTGTGAAGGAAATGCGCCTTTTGACCAACAACCCGAGCAAGATTTCGGGCATTTCGGCTTACGGGCTCAAGATTGTGGAGCGCGTGCCTATCGAGGTCAAGCCGAACAAGGAAAACCTTTTCTACCTGCTCACCAAGCAGAAGAAGATGGGCCACCAGCTGCACGTGGATTCCGAAGCTGCCGGCGAAAAAGTTTTAAAAGAGGAAAAATAAGATGGTTAACGAAATCAAGAATTCCCTGAACGGGGCGGGACTCAAGGTGGCAATCGCCGTCGCCCGCTTCAACGAGGTCGTGACCGATAAGCTCCTGGAAGGGGCGCTCCGCCAGCTTGAACTGCTGGGCGTTGCCGACAAGGACATTACCGTTGTGCGCGTTCCGGGCGCGTTTGAACTCCCGGGCGTGTGCCGCCGCCTTGCCGATTCGGGCAAGTACAATGCCGTGATGGCCCTCGGTGCCGTAATTCGCGGCGAGACGAGCCACTACGACGTGGTGGTGAATGCTTCTACGGGCGGTGTCGCAAACATCGCTGCCGAAGGCAAACTTCCCGTGATTCTCGGAATCCTCACGACCGATACCGTGGACCAGGCGATGAACCGCGCCGGTCTCAAGGCGGGTAACCTCGGGAGCAACTGGGCATCCACCGCCGTCGAAATGGCAAATTTGTACAAGGCTTTGTCCTAACCATTTGCCCTAACCACCAACCACTAATCACTAACCACTAGTTATGAACGTAAGTTATCGACCAGCCCGTGAATTTGCAATGCAGTTGCTGTATGCTATGGAGATTACCAGTGCGACAGCAGGGGAGGCTTTGCCCGGTGTGCTCGAAAGTCGCCCTATCCATGACGACCAGAAAAAATATGGAATGAAACTGGTGGACCTTGTCCAGGCCCATCGCGAAGAACTGGACGAAGACATCAAGAATGCCGCCGTGCATTGGGAAATCAACCGCATGGCAAAACTCGACCGCATCATCGCGCGTATCGCGATGGTTGAACTCCTGTACGTCCCGGATATCCCCATGAAGGTGGCTCTTTCCGAGGCGGTCCAGATTGCGGCCAAGTACAGCACGGACTCCTCGAGTTCGTTCGTCAATGGAATTTTAAATGGCTTCATGCTGAAGCATGGAATTGTCTCTAGCTCTCAAAATAAGGAGAAGTAGTCGTGATAAAGGAAAAATGGATGAAACACATTTTTGCCGGCATTTCCTGCCTGGTTGCTCTCATCGTCTATGCGATGACGATGGCGCCGACCGTCAGTTTCTGGGACTGCGGCGAATTCGTTGCCTGTGCCAATACGCTTGGCATTCCCCATCCTCCTGGAACTCCGTTCTTTGTGTTCTTTGCGCGTGCCGTAATTGTGCTGCTCCCGTTCGTGGGCGAAATTGCTAAGCGCGTGAACTACATTTCCGTGGTGAGTTCCGCGGCTACGGTCTACGTGACGGCTCTGTTTGCTTGGGAATTCCTCGCATCCATCCTCAAGAACGACGCCCTCGCCGCCAAGATTTCTGGAAGGATCCGCACGTTTGTGCTCGGCACGGCTTCTCTGGTCGCCGGTTTCCTCCTGACTTTCTCCGACACGTTCTGGTTCAACGCCGTCGAAGCCGAAGTCTATGGCCTTGCGATGCTCATCCTCATGCTCGTCTCTTACCTCGGCCTTGTCTGGTACAACAAGAGGGACGAAGAAGGTAGCGACAAGATTCTCATCTTCATCTGCTACATTGCCTTCCTCGGCGTGGGTGCGCACCTCTACACGATGCTCACGATTCCTGCCGTGTTTGTTTTGCTCCTCATCGCGCAGCCGGGCAAAATCAAGGAACGCATTCCTATCTGGATTACGGGTACGCTTCTCTGCTCCGTCATCTACATGGTGTCTGCCTTTATCGAACTTTCCTTGGGCTGCCTTGTCGTGCTCGCCGTCTTGAGCTTGGCCAAGCCGTTTGGTGCCAAGGTGAACAAGGCTGTCCGCCTCTCTCTCGCTTTCTCCTTCTTTGCTCTGATTGGTTACAGCACTCACCTCTACATTCCCATCCGTTCGGAACTGAACCCGATTATCGACGAGAACGACCCTGAAATCAACATCCGCGACGAACAGGGCAACCTTCAGCTCGGAAACCTCTTCAAGAGCGAAAACTGGGAATCCTTCAACAACTTCGTGGAACGTAAGCAGTACGGCTCCGAGAGCATGATTGCCCGTGCCTTCTATCGCCGTTCCCAGCTGGCACACCAGTTCCTGAGCTTCCCGAGCATGAGCTACGGTGGTTACCAGATGGCCCAGTACCTGCCTTACAAGGTGGGTGGCGTGAACTACGCTAACGGCGTGTACACGTTCGATCCGTCCGAAAACGAACCGCTGGAACGCTTAGGCATCAAGTTCCCCACGCAGATGATTTTCATGGGCGACTCGATTCTCCCGCAATTGCTCATATTTATCCTCTTCAACGGTCTGCTAGTCCTTGTTTGCGTCTTTGCTTGCAAGCGTAACCGTCATTTGGGTATTTTCCTTTCGGTTCTTTATGCGCTCTGCTCTCTTGGCTTGATTTTCTATATCAACTTCGCCGATGGTACCCGCATGGAACAGCGCGACCACGACCAGTGGGTTTCCGCGATGAACCGCAACGTTGCCGACCTCAACCGTGCCGGTGCAGGCATTACTTCTGTGCCCGATCCGAACGACTTGCTGGACACTCGTCAGGCGATTGAACATAACAACATCCGCCTTGAATACCTCCGCCAGCACAGGGCTCCTGCGGCGACCATCTCTGCCCTCGAAGCCAAGATTAACGATCTCAAGAGCTCCAGCGTCTGGGCAACTTGGACCAAGATTGAAAATGCATACGCCCAGGTGGGGCAGCGTGCTCCGTTCCCGGAAGCTGTCCACATGGAAGTCCGCGAACGTGACTACTTCTATACGCCGGCGTTCATCTTCATGAGCATGATGCTCGGTATTGGTGCGGGTATCCTCGTGCTTCTTGCTGCAACATCTTCGTTTGCTACTTTCGCATCGCCTCTTGCGGCTATCCTTGTCCTTGCCGCATTCGTGATTCCGTGCGGTTCGAACTTCAAGGAACATGACCGTTCCGGCCTCTGGGTTCCGTGGGATTATGCGTACAACCTTCTCAACAGCTGCCGCCCGAACGCCATCCTCTTTACCAATGGCGATAACGATACCTTCCCGCTGTGGTTTGCACAGGAAGTGGCCGGCATCCGCAAGGACGTTCGCGTGGTGAACCTCTCGCTGGGTAACACGGACTGGTACATCAAGCAGATGCTCGACAATCCGCCTCTCCTCAAGTTGAGCTACGACAAGGATGGTATCAAGCGTGACATGGTGCTCGATTACAGCTACGGCAACAATCCCAACCACCTCACGGCAACCTGGGTCAAGAATGCGGAACGCCTCATGCCCAAGCTGAAGGAACGTATCAGCCAGATGGAAGGCCAGCAGCTTTCTGCTGCCGATTCTGCCAAGCTCCTGCAACTCAAGGTGCATTACCAGGTGTGGGATGCCTTCCACGACTGGGCTGCCCGTAGCCGTAGCGGCGTGATGCTGACTCAGCATAAGCTTGTCATCGACCTTGCCATGCAGAACATGGACAAGCCTATCCATTTCTCTACGACTGTTGGAATGTCGAACTTCATGGGCCTCGAAAAATACATGGTCCAGGAAGGCATGATTTACGATTTCCAGAAGGGCGACTTGACTGTTCGTCGTGGTGACTTTGACGCTGTCCGTACGGCCAACCTCATTGACAGCGTTTACAAGTTCCGTGGCCTCGGTGATGGAACCGCCTTTGTGAACAGCGAAACGCTCCGTCTGCTCTCCAGCTACATCTCCCTGTACTTGCAGATTTCCTTCGATGCCCGCGAAAAGATTTCTGCCATCCGCAGCGAAAAGCCTTACACCATCGCTCGTAAGGCCCAGGTGGACGCTCTTGCCCTTAACGCCATCAAGTTCCTCGAAATGGGCATGTTCCAGTTCCCGGACGAATGGCGCAACTACTGGGCTGCTGCCTACGTGTACGAAGCCGCTGGCATGAAACAGCCTGCTCTCGATGTGCTCGCTCGCGGTCTCAAGCATATTCCTGCCTACGACGAGGGTGGTCGCGGCCGTCTTGCCATGAGCCTCAAGTCCATGGAGCAGATGCCGGATGAACCGCCTGCAATCGAGCCCGAAACTCCGGCTTCTGATTCCGGTGCAAAGGACAGCGCTACCGACAGCACTGCTGTCGTAGCTTCCGCAGGGAAATAATCAGTCGAGGTTATGATGGATTTGAGCATGGTCATTCCGGTCAAGGATGAAAACGAAAACTTGCCGGACTTGATGAAGGAAATCGCTGCGGCGATGGAACCGACCGGGTTTGAATACGAGGTGCTTATCATCGATGACGGCAGCCGTGACAATACCTGGGAAGTGGTTGAAAACTTGTCCAAGGATTTCCCGTTCGTTCGTGCCTACCGTTTCCAGTTCAACTGCGGCAAGGCCGCTGCCCTCGCTTATGGGTTCTCCAAGGTGAAGGGTCGCTATGTCGCCACGCTGGACGGGGACTTGCAGGACGATCCTCTTGAAATTCCGAAGATGATCGACATCCTCGAAAAGGGATACGACCTCGTTTCCGGTTGGAAGGTGCGCAGGCTCGACCCTTGGCACAAGACGATGCCGTCCAAGCTCTTCAACCTGACGGTGTCCATTGTCTGTGGGCAGCGTTTGCACGATTTTAACTGCGGTATCAAGGCGTATCGCAGTTGCGTGGTCAAGTTCATCAAACTCTATGGGGACTACCACCGCTTTATCCCGGTCATGGCCAAGTGGCAGGGCTTCCGTATAACGGAAATGCCTGTTGCCCACAGGGCACGTGTCCACGGGGTTTCCAAGTACGGCGTTTCGCGCTTGGTCAGTGGATTCCTGGACCTTGTTTCCCTCATGTTCATGCGCAGTTTTTCTGCAAAGCCGCTCCACTTTTTCGGGCTCATCGGGCTTTTGTTTTTGTTCCTGGGCCTAGGTGTTTGCGGTTACTTTGGTTATGAATGGTTCAATACGGGTGCGCTGCATGTCCGTCCGCTTTTGTTGGCTGGCGCCTTCTCGTTGGTGATGAGCGTTCAGTTCATTTCCCTCGGTTTGCTGGGAGAGATGCTGAATGGCAACAAACAACGTTCGTACCCAGTTGCCGAGACGATAAGAGATAATTAGATTGGTGTAAGATTTTGTATGGATAGGAGTAAGAATGACGTTTCCTAAGAGTTTGGTTATTGTCCCGACCTACAACGAGAAGGAAAACATCCTTCTGATGCTGGATGCCATCCTGCAACAGCATGAGTGCCTGGAGGTACTCGTTGTCGATGACGGTTCTCCGGACGGTACGGGCGACATGGTTGCTGCCGAGGCCGAGAAGAATTCCCGCATTCACCTGATTCGCCGCAAGGGCAAGATGGGGCTCGGCTCCGCTTACGTGACCGGCTTCAAGTGGGCGTTGGAGCGCGATTACGAGCGCGTGTTCGAGATGGATGCCGATTTCAGTCATTCTCCTTCGGATTTGACCCGTTTTTTGGAAGCTGCCGAGGAATCTGACTTGGTGTTGGGCAGCCGTTACATGAAGCAGCGCATCAGCGTGGTGAACTGGGACCTCCGTCGCCTCATTTTGAGCTACGGCGCGAACGTGTACACGCGCATGGTGACAGGCCTCCCGATTAGCGATGCGACCGGCGGATTCAAGTGCTTCCGTCGCGAGGCGTTGCAGGCTTTGAATCTCGACAAGATGAAGAGCGATGGCTATTGTTTCCAGATCGAGACGACGTTCAAGATTTGGAAGAAGGGGCTGCGTGTGAAGGAAATCCCCATCGTGTTTACCGACCGCACCCGTGGCACCTCCAAGATGAGCGGAGGAATCATCTCCGAAGCTTTCTTCCTGGTACTCAAACTGAGGCTAGGTTTAGCATAGTAGACGAGAGACGAAAGACGAGAGATTTTATAATGGCGCTTTGTGCAAAAGGAATTGATAATTGATGCTATTGCTATTTAAGTTTTTTTCTGCTTCTTCATTCTTTCGTCTTTCGTCTGTAGGCGCTTTGCGCCGTTCTCTCGTCTAAACTATGTATTCTTGTTCCATCATCATCGTTGCGTATAACTCCTGTGATTTCATTCCGGCGTGTTTGAAATCGGTCCGTGACGCATGTGAAGGAATTGATTCCCAGATTATCGTTTTGGACAACGGGTCGAAGGATCGCATCACGCCGGAAATCAAGAAATTTTTCCCGGAAGTGCTTTGGCTCGATTCCCAGGAAAACTTGGGCTTTGGCAAGGGCTGTAACCTCGCCGAAAAGCATGCGACCAAGCCGTTCCTGTTCTTTATCAATCCCGATACGGTTGTTTCGCGCGATTCCTTTACCAAGGTCCTCGATTTCATGGAAGAACATCCGGAATCGGGTACGGTGGGTTGCCGCATCTTGAACGAAGACGGCTCTATCCAGTGGGCTTGTCGCCGTTCTTTCCCGACGATTATTTCTGCTGTTTCCAAGACGATAGGTCTTGCGGCTTTGTTCCCGAACAGCAAAATGCTCGCAAGCTACAACATGACATACGCTGACCCCGACGAGATGATCGAGGTCGATGCCATCAGTGGTTCGTTCTTCTGCATTCGTCGAGATGTTTACGAGAAGCTGAACGGCTTTGATGAAGATTTCTTCATGTACGGTGAAGATTTGGACCTCTGTTTCCGTACAAAACAGATGGGGCTCCACAATTACTACACGCCGATCACGAACATCCTGCATTTCAAGGGCCAGAGCTGCCGTACGCGCCGTTGGGGCTCTTACGTGGACTTCTACAAGGCGATGCTTATCTTTGTGCGCAAGCACAAGGACCTTTACTTTGTTCCGAACTTTCTCGTTTCGTTCGGTATCTTGTTTGCTGCCTTTGTCGGTATGTTCTCGCGCTTGATTCCGAAGTTCTGGAAGATGTTCTTGGATATGGGTGTTATCGCCGTTTGGACGATGTTTTTCTTTAGTTATGAAACGTTTATAAACTTCCCATGCTTGGATTGTTCGGACCGTCCAATCTTTTTTAAGAACAACTTCGTTGAAGATTGGTGGCTTGCGGCTTTAGTCGTTATTATAAATCTCGTATTCCTTATGTTCCGAGGGGAATACACGGCGTCGAGTCTCAAAGGTGATAAATTCTTGCGTTATTTGATACCGCTGAACTTGCTCACTGTCGGCGGCTATTGTGCGTTCCGCTACTTTACCCAGATCGCTATTGTGGATGAAGGAGAGCGCATTTTGCCCTATGAGTCCCATTGGATTGCTCTTTCTGTCGGCTCCAGCCTCTTTATTCCGCTTGCACTCCTTGCTTGGCGTCGCGTTGCGTTTTGGATAAACTATTTCTACCGCATCTTTGCGAAAAAGCGCCACCGCTCCATCTTGCTTGGCGGTCGTGAGGATTCCCTCAACAACTGGTTCGACAGCTACAACGTGATTCCGGGGATAGAAATCCTCGGCTGCGTGAGTGGTGAATCCGAAAAAATCAGCGCGGAGAACCGCCAGCATCTTCTGGGGCCGCTTTCGGACATGGAGTCCATCTGCAACCGCACCGGCTGCCGCGAACTCCTGGTTGTGTCCAATTTTTCGGGTTATCGTGAAGATTTCGACATCAATTGGCTCGATAAGCTCGGTTTGAAGGTCTATTTGCTCATTGGAAACGGCAAAAACGGCAATTTTGCCCTTGTGGACCTCAAATATCTGCATTAGCCCGAACCTTTTGCCAAAAATGATGTTATTTTTACGTAAGTAATTGATATTAAAGGTCTTATGTTCGATACAAATCTTTTGAGTATTCTTTGCTGCCCGGAATCCCGGGGTGCTCTCAAGCTGGCGGACGACGCTTGTCTCTCTGCCGTGAATAGTGCTATTGCCGCAGGTTCCCTCAAGAACGTGGCAGGTGAAATTATTTCTGAGAAGTTGGACGAGGCTCTCGTCTCCGAGGACGGTAAGCGTCTCTATCCGATTCGCGAAGGTATTCCGGTCCTTTTGTCCGACGAGGCGGTTTCGCTTCCTTTGGGGGGAGTATAAATGGCTGTTACTTTGGAATTGCTAAAAAAGACGATTGGCAAGAAGAAGGGCACGTCGATGGCCTTTGCTTGGCTTGCCGATTTGGAGCGTGCTTCGGGCGACTTGGACGGGTCCTTGCGCCGTGTGAATGCCGGCCTCCAGAGCTTCTCCGTCGACCTTCCGGGCATGTTGGTCCGTTCCCGCATCCTCTTCGAGAGGGGCGAGTTCGAGGAATGTATCAAGGAATGTGAGAAGGCGCTTAAGGCGGACCCCTTCTGCCTGTCTGCCCAGAAGCGTATGGGCGATGCCTACGACCAGCTGGGTAACGAGGCCGAACGCAACAAGTGTTACCGCCGTGTCCACGACATGGATCCGCTCGATAGCTTCTGGAAAGAGGAGTACGACGTGGTCATTGCGACGGCCGCTGCAGTCCAGGATTCTGACTTTGTGATGCCGGGCCTTTCCGAAGAAGCCTCTAGCACTGAGGATGATGGTCTTTCCCTCCTGACGACGAGCGGGAGCGACGATTCCCTGTTCGTGAAGGAAAATTCCATCAATCCGGACGAACCGGCTCCCGAGGATTCTTCTGGAATTTTCGAAAAATCGCTCGACTCCAGTGCCGATTCCGTTTCTTCCATTTTCTCGAAGTCAGCCGAAGACAAGACGACGAAGTCTCCGTTCGAGGACTTCTCTATCGACGAACCGGTGGCCTCTATTGATGATGCCGATACCGATAGCTCTGCATCTCCGTTCGATTCTTCGAAGGGTTCCGATACCGAAGAAGACCCGTTTGCTGCCTTGTCGGCTCTGCTCCCCAGCGACGATGGTGTCGACAGTTCTGCTATGGACAGTTTGCAGCAGTCTCTCGATGCTGCCATGGCCGATATTGATTCTGGAGATGCGGACAACCTGGAAGATTTTGCCGACGACAACATTTCTGGCGGCGATGTTTCCAACGTGCTTTCCAGCATGTTCGGTGACGATTCCATGGAATCGGAAGACGATACCGCGAGCGAGTCTCCGTTCAACCATCTGAATATCCCGAACGAAGTCTCTCCGGATTCCTTCAATGCAAAGGATGTCAAGTCCGAAGATATCGCCCTGACGAACGATGAAAACTTGTTCGGGCTCATGGAAAAGATGGACGTTCCTTCCGATGCCCCGGCAGAGGAAACTGTACAGAAATCTCCTGCGGCTCCGGCGGACGACGACAAACCGCAGAGCGTGGACAGCGCCTTCGCAAGCATCTTCGGCGAGGACGAACTCCCCGAAGAAATTCCGCAGAATACGGCCAAGGCAGAGCCTGCCGAGGCTCCGGTTGAAGAACCGGCTCCCGCTGCAAAGCCTGCCGAGGAACTTGTCGATGATGACGAACCTTTTGCCGAACTCCAGGAAATTACGCCTGTGCAGCCGGCACCCTTGGCGCCTGCAAAGCCTGCCGTCGACGATGGACCGCAGAGCCTGGACAGCGCTTTTGCAAGCATCTTTGGCGAAGACGAATTGCCCGAAGAACATCCGCAGGGTTCTGCTGCTGCAACTCCCGAAACGGACGATGCTGCCGATACGACGTTATCCTTTGACAGCGAGGCCGTCGGTTCGCTGAATTCGATTTTTGGCGACGATGAATCTCTTGAAGAAACGGCCACGAAGGAAGATGATGTTTCTTCTGTATTTAGCGACAGTTCAGATGTGTCCTTCGTGAAGCCGGAAGAAACGGCTGGCGAAGAGGAAAGCCCTGTTCTGGGTTCGCTTTCGGAGCAGGTGGCCAAGGCCGAAGACGAATTGGAGTTGCCGACTATCCATAGCGCTCCGGAACAAAGTTCCGATGAAACAATTGAAAACGAAGTGGGCAGTGCGCTCAATTCCATCTTGGGCGACGACGACCTAGACTTGCCCGAACAGACTCCTGCCAAGGAAGAAGCTCCCACGCAGGAATCGACCAGTGCCGCCATCGAGGAACGCGTGATTCCTTCCAGTGCGGACGCTTCGCTGGAAGCCGAGGTGAACGGCGCCTTCCAGGGACTCTTCTTCACCGATGACGATTCGCTTTCTGAATCGGAACAAAAGGATGAGCCTTCCAACAAGGGGCTGGACTTCCTCATGTCCGGCGATTCCGACGACGAGGTCTCCGTTGGCCTTATCAAGGACCCCTCCAAGCCGCTGGACCGCGGTGCGGCCGATATCGACGAGAGCCTGAACACGAAGACGCTCGCCGAAATCTATTTTGAACAAGGTCTCTACGGCAAGGCGATGGATATTTACCAGGACCTCTGCTTGAAGGAACCGAATAACGCGGAATACCATAGCCGCCTGGAAGAAATAGAAAAGATTTATCGTGAAAAGTTCGGAGGCAATGTCAATGGCTGAACAGCAGGAACGTCGTATTGAGCTCCGCATTGAGCACCTTCTCCGCGAGATGGTGAACCGCAAGGCTTCGGACTTGCATATCCGCGTCGGCGCTTCTCCGACATTCCGCATTAACGGCCTTTTGCAACGCCCGTTCGACATCAAGGTCGACGGAATCATGATGGATTCCTTCTTGGACGATATCATGAACCGCGACCAGAAAGTGCGTTTTGAACAAAATAAAGAATGTGACTTTGCCGTGGGCGCCCGCGAACTGGGCCGCTTCCGTGTGAACGTGTTTAGGCAGCGCGGATCCATTGCCATTGTGATCCGTCACATCAAAGCTCAGATTCCTCCGTTCGAAGACCTTCATTTGCCCGATGTCATCCGCGACATGGCTTTGACCAAGCGTGGTCTTGTCCTTGTGACCGGTACGACGGGCTCGGGTAAATCGACGACGCTTGCGTCCATGATTGACCATATCAGTAACCACGAGTCGGTCAACATCATTACGGTCGAAGACCCGATTGAATACCTGTACAAAGACAACAAGGCGATTATCTCGCAGCGCGAAATCGGTGTGGATACGCTCTCTTACGGCAACGCCCTGCGTGCAGCTCTCCGCCAAGACCCGGATGTTTTGCTGATTGGCGAAATTCGTGACCTCGAGACGATGCAGATTGCCTTGACTGCGGCCGATACCGGCCACATGGTTTTTGCGACTATCCACACGACGAACGCGACAGAAACGATTCACCGTGTGCTCTCGATGTACCCGCCTCACCAGCACGACGAAATCCGCTTGCTGCTGGCCGAAGTGCTTGCAGGCATTATCTCTCTGCGCCTGTTGCCGACCAAGGACGGGAAGGGCCGAGTCCCTGCTGCAGAAATTCTCGTGAATACTGGCGCCATCAAGGAATATATCCAGGACAAGGATAAGATTGACCTTGTGGAACAGGCGATTGCCGAAGGGCACATGCAGTACCACAGCCAGACCTTTGACCAGGCCTTGCTTGAACTGTACAAGGAAGAAAAGATTTCCCTCGAGACGGCTATGCGCGCTGCCACGAACCCCGACGACTTCGACCTCAAGATTCGCGGCATTTCCGGCACGTCCGAACGTAGCTGGATGTAGTTTTTGGCAATGACAAAATCGATTCTGTCTTTTCTCGCTGTTCTAGTTATTGGCGGCATGGTTTCTGCGATGGCCGCATCTCCGGTAATTGGCCCGGAGCATTCTAGAAATCTGAAACTCCTTGAATCATCCCCGATGCTGTTCGAGATGCACCGGCAGACGACTGGCGACCACTTGCAATACTTCGCCTATCCTCGCCGCGATACGAATTTCATCAAGCATTTCCAGGAGACCGAAGGGACTGCGCTCCTCTATATTGATAGCGAATCGAAAAATGCGCCCCGTGCCGGCAGGGCCTCTTACGGGATTGCCGCATCCATCGTGGGTGGAGTAGATTATCGCGGTGCAGATTCTCTTGTCGATACTGCTGTTGTCGGAGGAGCAAGTTACCGTAATGGGGCCACTTTCGGCGATACGATTTGGCCGTCGGTTGATGGAGGGCTTTATCTCCGTGGCTACATCGACTCTGTCGATTTCGTTTTGGATGCGCGCATTTACGACGAAGGCCATTCCTCCAACATTCCCAAGTCGTATGACCGCGAATTTTTGGAAGTTCAGGACGCCGAGGACAATTCCGGTGTCGAGTATGTGAGTTACGCCCGCTACCGAGCGCATTTTGCCTTTAATTACGACTGGCTCCGCATAGACCTTGCGCGCGATGTGATGCACTGGGGCCCCGGTTACTACAACAACCTCACGCTCAATCAGTTCGCGCTCCCTTACAACATGCTTTCCATGGACATGTTTATCGGTCCACTCCATGTATTGACGTTCTATGGGGACTTGCGAATTTACAACAACAGCATGAGCAAAAAGAACAAGGACGAACTGCGTAACTTGTTTGGTCATCGCTACGAACTGGCTGTCGGGAATGCGACTGTCGGCATTAGTGAAATTCAGGTGCTTTACGATAACATGAAGCCTTGGCTGTTCGTGCCCTGTGTACCGCTGTTCATGGAAAAGGGCAATTACAGTGAACGTTCCAATAACGGGGCGCTTGCGATGGATTTCAACTACCGTTTGTTCCACTGGATGCGCCTTTACACGGAATTTTTCATGGACGACATGGAAAGTCCGGTGAGCCTGGTCAAAAACGATAACATCGAGGCCAAGTGGGCGTGGATGGCCGGTATGCAGGCGGCGCATGATTTCAAGGTGAAGGGTAAACTGCTCGAGGCGGGGACGATTGCCGAATATGCGCGGATTGAGCCCTATGTCTATTCGCATTTTATCAAGAATACGGCCCAACTGGCTCACTTGGGGTACCCCCTTGGCAACCAGAACGGACCAAACAGTATGGTTGTCGATTGGACGGTTTACGGGCGTTATGACGGCAAGTTCTTTGCTTCGGTGCGCAATTCTTGGTTCTGGAAGGGAACGGATTATGGTAGTGCTGTCAACGATACGACTCCATCTACAGACCACATGAAAATTTCGAAAAAGTTCCTGGACGGCGCCAAGATGCGGTATTCCATCACTCCGTCGTTGGGGTACGAAGGAAACTACGTTTCCTTTATGGGCGAACTCACGCTGTTCAACGACGAGAAAGTTTATCTCCGTGCCGGGTTTAAGTTCTAGGGGGTACGATGTCTGCAAATAAACCGGAACTTTTGGCACCGGCGGGTGACCTTGTCCGTATGCGTTATGCTTATGCCTATGGGGCCGATGCTGTGTATGCCGGCCAGCCCGCATTTTCCCTTCGCGCTCGCGAGAATGGATTCAGAAATTTGGACGATCTTGCAGAAGGGATTGCCTATGCGCATGGCCTGGGAAAAAAATTCTACCTGACAAGCAACGTTATCCCGAGGAACGTGAAGGTCGAAGCCTTCCAGAAGGCACTGCTTTCGGCTCTTGAACTTAAACCCGATGCGCTGATTGTCGCCGACCCCGGTTTTGTCGGCTGGCTCCGCAAAGTTTCTCCCGAAACGGAAATTCATCTTTCCGTGCAGGCGAATACGACGAACTACCTTGCGGCCTCGTTCTGGAAAGATTTGGGCGTACGCCGTATCATTCTTAGCCGAGAACTTCGGCTGTCCGAAATTTTGGAGATAAAGGAAAGGGTCCCTGACCTTGAACTGGAGGTGTTCGTCCACGGTGCTGTTTGCATGGCCATGTCCGGCCGTTGCATGCTCTCGAACTGGGTCGCCCACAGGGACGCTAACCAGGGGGCGTGCAACAATTCTTGCCGGATGCCCTATCGCTTGTATGCGAACCCGGAACCGCAGTGTGACGAATATCACACCCACGAAGGGGACTTCTCCTTGCAGCGGGCAGACAAACCCGAACTCGATCCCATCGCGCTGGACGAGGATACCTGGGGCACGTACTTCATGAGCAGCCGCGATCTTTGCGCTTTGGATGTGGTGCCGGAACTTGTCGCGGGCGGGCTGGATTCCTTCAAGATTGAGGGGCGTACCCGTTCGGTGTACTACCTGAGCCAGGTGGTGAGGGCCTACAGGATGGCCATTGATTCCGTTGTTTCGAACGGGGGAGTCCCCGAAGAAAGTCGCCGGGCCATTTCGTTCGTGGATGGTCGTGGATTTATGCCGGGGTTCTTGCGCGGGCCCCTGCCGCAGAACTACGAAGCGTCGCATGTGGATGCTGCCGGCGGTTGTGTTGCAGCGCAGGTCGTAGAATTTGAAACGAATACGGGTGCACTGAAGGTGAACGTGAAGAACCCCTTCTCGGTGGACGATTCCCTGGAATTGATGACCCCCGAGGGAATGGTGCCGGTCGAAGTCTCTGCCTTGGTCGATTTCCGTGGGCAGGCTGCGGATCGGTTGAATCCCGGCACGGAGGGGCGCGTTTTCTTGCAAAATAATGTGCAAAATGTCGCAAAAAATGCAAATTTTGCCTTTATTGTGAAGAAAAACCTTTTTTCGCCAAGCGACAAAACATAAATTTGGCGTATGGCTATTGATGAAAACACGAGAAAGCGGAACGCGCTGGAACTCTATCAGATTGATGAGAATTCCATTGTTCCTTTTTTCCAGTCACACATAGCCGAGCTGCGTAAGTTTATTCAGGAACATGCAGAATCCAAGCTCTCGCTTCTTGAACTTTTGAAGCAGTTTATTCGTATCTACCGTTTGCCGTTCAATATGCAGCGCTATATGTCGGTGCAGAGTACGTTTATCCGCGAGACATTGCAGGAACGTACGCAGAATAGGCAGGATGCGGTAAGCCACTGGATTCAGGAACATGCCGGGCGCCATCGCGACAGGATGATTCAGCTGCAGTGTTTGTTCCTGGACCGCATCAAGGAACGTCTGATTCCCGAAATCCAGAAGATGCTGGATGACGATTCCGGAAGTCATTGACAATCAATGTTTTCCGTTAAAAATTTTACCTTGTTTATACCAAAAATGGCGTTTTTGGAACAAATTCGCTAATTCTTTTGTTTGTTATGGTGCTTTTATGTGCATATTTTTTCGTTTGTAATTGCTTATAAAAAAATGTCAAGGGATGGTTTCAAATTTTTCTGTTGATAGAATGTGAAATCCTAGGGATGTTGTTTTGATTGGCAGGTTATTAACTCGGTCAATGATGGTAGCTGGGCGGGGGTGAAAAAATTTTTGCCTTTTTTTTGCTTATTTTGCGGTTTTTGAAAAAAATCCAATTCCGTCCTTCGCTGTGTCGGGGGCTTTATTTAATTTTTTCGTAAGATTTTTTGATACCCCTCGTTTTGGAATAACTGTGGAAAATACTATTGCTTTATTGGATTTGTCGTCGTCCCCTTGGCTTCGTGTCCTTGAGTACGTACGTTCAAAATGTAATGAGTTTGGTGTAGCTTTTTTGGATGCCGTCGGTTTCGAAGGTGTGCAGGACGGGTATGCGCAGTTGACCGTTCCTGATACTTTCCGCGCGACCTGGCTCGACAGCCACTATGGAGACCTCTTCCGCAAGGCATTCTCCGCTGTCCTGGGTTCTGAATTCGTTGACTATACTATTCGTCTTCTGGCACCGTCCAAGGCTGTGCCCGAGATGAAACTGGCCGCTCCGTCGGTTGTGCGCCCTGTCGTGAAGGCCCGTGCCCGGAACGAGGCGAAAAACGATCTTAAACTGTATGCCCGCTTCACTTTCGACAATTTTGTCGAGGGGAGTTGCAATTCCACGGCTTTGCGCGCTTGCAAGACTGTCTCGGAAAACCCGGGCGATGCATCGCTGAATCCGCTGTTTCTCTATGGGGCTTCGGGTCTCGGCAAGACGCATCTTTTGCAGTCCATTGCGGCAGATTTGGTGGCGAAACGCCCCGAAATGCGTGTCACGTACTGCCATGCTGCCGATTTCCTCCGCGATTATACGGCAATTTACAAGAACCATGCCGAATCTAGGCAGTTGCAAGAAAAGTTTGAACAACGTTATATGCTCTGCGATTGCCTCTTGCTCGACGATATCCAATGGATAGAAAAGGGCGAGAAGACTCTGGAAAAACTTTTCTCCTTGGTGGCTTACCTTCGCGCTCACGGCAAGCAGGTCGTCATTTCTTGCGATAGGCATCCGTCCAGTTTCTGTTCGGGCGAAGCATCCGCAACAAACCGCAAGTCTGCTATTCCGCATATTTCCAGGACATTCCTTGCCCAGTTGGAATCTTGCGTGGCTGTGGGGCTTGACGAGCCGGACATGACGACCCGCCTGAACCTTATCGAGAAGAAGTCCGTGAATGTGCCGTTTGTGGACGGCGACCGCAAAGAAATCTGCCGGTTCCTTTCTGTGCCGCCGCGCAGCAATGTACGCGATATCGAAGGGCTTATCAACTGGCTCAATGCTATGCATACGCTGAATGGCATGGAACTGGATTTTGCCTGCGTCAAACGCTTGATGGGGGAGAACAAGTCCGGAGGGGCTGCTACTGCGCTCACTGTCCGTAGCATTGCCGATACGGTTGCGTTCCAGTTCAACGTGGACTTTTTGGCGCTCGCCTCGAAGCGCCAGGATGCTGCGGCATCGGTCCCGCGCAAGGTGGCCATGATGCTTTGCCGGGAATATACTTCCGAGTCGCTTGTTTGTATCGGGGAAACGTTTAATCGCGACTATGCCACTGTGATTGCCGCCTTGAAATCCCTAAAAGTGCAGATGGAAAAGGACGCAAGCCTGAGGAGGCGCGTCGAAGACATCCGCTACATGCTGGAAGCGTGATGAAAGCACTTATTACGGGTGGCGCGGGCGTCGTTGGGAAGGCGCTCTGCAGGGAACTTGAGGCGCGTGGTGTGTGTGTGCGCGTCCTAACTCTCCCTGGCGATACTTTGGCTAGTTCGCGAATACCTTCGGGCGTGGAACTTGTTTATGGCGATGTGACTGATTTCGAGTCCATCCGCACGGCGGTCGATGGTGTCGACGTGGTGTTCCATTTGGCTGCGGCCTTACTCTCTACAGTTCCGGGTGAGTTTGAGCGTGTCAATGCGCAGGGGACGCGCAATGTCGTCTCTGCTTGCCAGGATGCCGGTGTCCGGCGATTGCTCTATGTGTCCAGCATTTCCGTTACCTATCCCATCCTCACGCCCTATGGTCAAAGCAAACTTGCTGGCGAGCAGGCCGTGAAGGAGTCTGAGCTCGACTGGACTATTGTCCGGCCGACGCTTGTGATTGGCGATGGGGGCGGAGTCGAGTTCAATATGTACGCAAGGTATGTATCCCGCTTCCCGGTTTATTTTTTGCCGGGGGGTGGCCTTGCCCTGAAGCGCCCGGTCCGCAGTGTTGACCTGGTCCAGGGGATTGCTGCGGCGGGGTTGTGCGAGTCCGCTATCGGGAAAACGTATGCATTGGCGGGCCCATCGTCTATGACGATGGCGCAGATGGCCAAGGCCATTCTGCGCGGGCGCGGCCTCAAACATTGGATGATTCCGTTGCCCTGGTTTATCTGCCGTCGTTTGGCTATGCTCAAGTCGTGGATCGGGGGCCGGAAGGTTTCTGCCGAACAAGCCCTGGCCGGGTTCCTTTACGATGCGGCTCCGTCCATCGAAAGTGCTGAAATTGACCTTGAATATCACCCAAAATCGCCTTTTGAAGCCTAAAACGCCCTTTTTTTTGAAAAAAAATTTTTTCGTGGAGCGTTTTTGTGTATATTCATAGTGTAGAATTATAACACAGGCTTTGTACTATGAAATTGCACTATCTTTTGGCCGGATTTGTGGCCACCACTCTCGTTTTTTCTGGCTGTAGTTCCGATTCCGGTTCCGATGGCGGAATCGATCGCGAAGACGTTATGTCTTCTAGCTCTTCGGAACCGTCCTCCTCTTCCAAGATGGTTTCCTCTTCTTCGGCCAAGAAGGATACATCCGACGGCATCCGCCCGGCAACTCTTGACGATTTGTCCCGCAACATGTTGCTCGACATCGACGGTCACGAAGTTCACATGGCCGCTGGTTCCAAGCAGGGGCTCTTCTCGTTCTGGATTCTTCGTGGCGAGGGCAAGGGCCAGGCCGATACGGGCGAGGTGGTCGTGAAGAGCGATTTCGAGGACGGCATCATCAAGTTTGATGAGGACCATGCGACCCCGTCTGTCATCACTACGCTCAACGAGAAATATTTCCTTTATAAGATGGCCAAGAAGATGACCATCGCTTTCACCGTGGATTCTTCGGGAACCCTGATGTATTCCGTGGATAAGGGCAAACCCCAGGAAGTCACGCCGGAACAGTTCCCGGCGACCCAGGCGAAAATTGGAAAGTACGAAGAAATGGTGGGTAAAAAACTCACTTGTAAGTCCGGCGACACGACCGATGTCTACAAGTTCTTCGAAGGCCGCTATGTCATGGAAAGTACGGTCGGCAAGAAAAATATCCTGATGGTGGGCGGCTACGCCGATATCCATCGCGGCACATTGCTCCTTATGCCTGAATATTTCTCCGATGGCGTGATGGCTCTGTACAAGTACTCGGTTTCCAGTGAGTTCGATTTGGATTCTCTTGGCTGCACGAGCGAAAATTTCAAGTTCAAAAAGATCAAGGTGAAGGACCTTGCCGACAACTGGTACAGCTACGACAAGGATCTCAAGCTGGACTGGAATTTCATGTTGAACGAAGATGGAACCTACAAGCTCGAAGCGTTCAGCAACACGAACGAACAGGGCAAGGGCGGGCACTGGGATGTCTACGGCAACGTGCTGCTGATGAGTGGCGAGTCCTGTGTCGATCCTTCGGCATGCGAAGTGCTTGTTATGGGAACAGTTGAAGATTTTGAAAAGGGCAAGGGCTTTACCTTCAAACATTCGAGCGAAGAAGTTCCCCCGATGCCGACAGAGTGGGTAATCCAGAAATACGAAGACTAACTTTTTATGGAACGAGCCGCAGCAACTTTAAAGATTCTTGTTTTTTTGAGCCTGTTGTTTTCCTCTGTCGCTTTCGCGCAAGAGGGAAACGTTCCTCCCGAAGGTTTTGTTCCAGCAGCGGAAATGGCTGCCGAGTTGAATGTTCGCGATAGCGTGATGGCTGCTCGCGAAAATTCTTGTAATGTCGAAAAGGATTCCCTGCGTACAGCGGTTGAGTCCGAGCAGGCCAAGAGTGCCAACTGGGAACAGAGCTACAATACGGTGAAGCAGGACAATTCGGTTTGCCAGCAGGCGTTGCGAGTCGCCATAAATTCGCAAACGGAGAAGGATGGTTCTGCGAAAAAGGAAGCTGCCATGATGTCGGCCTCGTCCTTTTTCGGTGGTGTTTTAATAGGGATGCTTTTGTTTTGGTTGATTTTAGATTAACAAAAAAAGGCATGAGGTTGGAATGAAAAAAATCTGCTTTGTCCTGGCTACGCTCCTTGCTGCCGGTATCTCCTTTGCTGCGGAACCGGGGCCGTCTCCGGTGTTCCAGATGGGCAAACTGCTTGCTCCGTTGAGTTCAGTCCCCATGAAGACTGCGGAAATCGCTGCGTATATGCCCGAAGTGAAAAAGCTGTTTGTGGTGGGCGATGAACCGATTATGGAAGTGGTCTCACTCGACAAACCCGATAAGCCCAAGGTCTTGGGGGCGATGAAGTTGATGGGCCGTGGCTCCAGCGTGACCGTCTTTGACAACTTTGTCGCCGTGAGCGAAATTGCCGACCCTGAACAGGATCCCGGCTATGTCGAAATTTTCCAGATTGTCGAAGATGTCCCGACCAAGGTCGGGTCTTACAAGGTGTGTGCTCAGCCGGACATGCTTACCTACACGCCCAACGGCAAGAATATCCTCGTTGCTTGTGAAGGTTCTCCGAACAGGGACATGAGCGTGGACCCGGAAGGGGCTATTGCCATATTGACTCCGGGACGAATCAACAAGAAGGATTCCCTGCCGGTCAAGGTCAGCATCGTCAACTTCAAGAAACTCAAGGACAGCGACTTGATGGATGATGGTGTGCGTACGATTGGGACTAACCCCTATGCTCAGACGCTTGAACCAGAGTATATCACGGTTTCCAAGGATTCCAAGACAGCGTGGGTGAGTTTGCAAGAGAACAACGCCATTGCGAAAATCAACATCCCTGCAAAGAAGGTTGTCGGTGTGTTCCCTCTGGGATCCGTGGACCATTCAAAGCCGGGCTTTGGTGTGGATGTGCGCAAGAATGGGAACATCAAGATTGAGAACGTGCCCGTGCGCGGTTTGCGCCAGCCGGACGGCATCTGCTATTTCGAGGCGGATGGAAAACAATATATTATCACGGCGAACGAAGGTGCCGAAAGTGATGACTTCAAGGCTTGGACCGACGTGACGAACGCTTTGTCGATGTTTGAACGGGGCCGCCTTGACGAGGATAAGTTCAATGGCGAAGCGCTCAGCGCACTCAAGACTTTGAAAATCAGTAGCACGGACTTCTGTGCCGAAGGGCAGAGGAAGTGCCCTTACGTTTACAGTTTTGGATCTCGCTCCATCAGTATCTTTGATGCGAACAAGGGTGAACTTGTTTGGGATTCCGGCGACAAGATTGAACAGATGCTTGCAACGGTCGCTCCGGAATATTTCAACTGGAATTCCAAGAAGGACAAGGTCAAGATGGACGCTCGCAGCGACAATAAGGGGTGCGAACCTGAAAATGTTGTCGTGGGCATGATCGGAAACCATCGCCTTGCCTTTGTCGGCCTGGAAAGGATGAGTGGCGTTGTCGTGTTCAACATTACGAATCTCGACAACCCGAAGATTATCGACTACTACATGGACCCGAAGGACCGTGGTCCCGAAGGTTTGCTGTTTATCCCCGAAGAACAGAGCCCGCTTCCTGGCAAGGCTTTGCTTGTCGTCGGTTACGAATACAGCAAGACGCTCACGATTTATACGGTAAAGTAGGCAAGTGCCTGGCTCAGGGCACTTTCGCTCCGTTGTGTCAAGGTTATCTCCTGCTCCAAACTGTCTGACATCTACTGTCAACGCCCAGTATTTTCTTCTGCGGCTGGTTTGTATGTATTTTTTTTACTAAATTTATTTGAAAGCAAGGAGAAAATAATGAAAAAATCAATTGTGAGTTGTATTCCGTTCGCCCTTTTTGTGGCGTTGCTGGTTGGCTGTGGTGACGAAAGTACCACGGAAGTGACTCAGGTGGTTGGCATGCAGGTGCTGGAAAATGGCGATGCATTGCCAAAGTGCGGTAAGGAAAACGAGGGGGCGATGCTCTATTCGTTGGATTCCGCCGCTGTTTATTATTGCGTCAATCGGCAATGGATTTTGATGGCGGGTGAAAATGGAGAAGCCGATAATTCCGGTTCGGTGGCGGCAGACGGAAAGGACGGCGCTTCCTGCACGGCGAAGGCCCTGAAAAATGGCAAGGGTTACAAGATTGTGTGTGGCGGCGATTCCGTGGGCGTGGTGCTGAATGGCAAAGATGGCGCCAAGGGTGATCCTGGTCCAGCTGGTGCGGCGGGAGCATCTTGCACGGCGAAGGCCCTGAAAAATGACAAGGGTTACAAGATTGTGTGTGACGGTGATTCTGTGGGTGTCGTGTTGAATGGTGAAAATGGATTGAAGGGAGATACCGGCCATGTCAGTTTGACCTCGACATCTTGCGATGTTGTAGATAGCGGCAATGGGTTAGTGTCAGTGTCCTGTGGAGAATCTTCCTCTCCAGTGATTCTTTACAAGGCGCTGTGCGGAAGTACTCCCTATGATCCGGAAAAACTGCTCTGCGATATGCGTGATAACCAACTTTATAGGTTTGTGCTTATCGAATCTCAAGTCTGGATGGCCGAGAATTTGAATTACAGATATGTTCAGCGAACTGATGGGGGTGCTAAAGAAGATTCGTCTAGTTATTGCTTCGACAACGATTCTGACAAATGCTCGGAGTATGGTCGCCTCTATCTGTGGAGTGCGGCCATGGATTCGGCAGGAGTTTATGGTGGCTTTGCGGATGGCTGTGGTTTTGGAACAAGATGTTCTCCATCGGGAAAAGTCCGTGGCGTATGTCCCGCAGGTTGGCACTTGCCAGATTCAACGGAATGGGTGGCCTTGTTTGAGGCGGTGGGAGGAATCGCCAAGGCTGGAAAAAAGCTCAAGTCCAAGAGTGGCTGGAAAGATTATTACGAAGATAGCGGCAATGGCACGGACAAATACTCGTTCACGGCGTTGGCTGTCGGTCACAAAACTAGTGGGGAATTCGCTTTTCTAGGCGAACAGACTTGTTTTTGGAGCTCAAATGAAAATTCCAAAGGTATAGCGTACTGTATGGGCTTCTACAATGATGATGAAACGGTGTACATAAATCCGTATTCCAAGGCTAGCGCTTATTCTGTCCGTTGCGTCAAGGACTAGATGTCGATAGTCTCGGGCCAGGGGTGCTTGGGATAGCGGCCACGCAGTTCCTTGCGCACTTCGGCGTAGGTGTTCTGCCAGAATCCTGTTAAGTCCCATGTCTTTTGGATTGTACGGAAGTTCGGTGCGAGGATGTCGTACCGGACTTTTAATTTGCCGTCGGCAATCCTGTGTTCGCCACGGAGCTGCATGAAGTCCTCGATGCGTGCCGAAATTTCGACGAGGACGCCTTCGATACTTTGTACGGACTTTCCGCTGTCGTCGATGGCGACGGCTTGGTAGCTGTACCGCGCGCGCTTGCCGTTCGGGAGCACGTAATGGTCGGGGAAGGTCTTGGTGAGCCAGGCGAGCATGGACTTGCCGAAGTATTCCTCGACAATGTTTCTGTAGCGGTTTTCCTCGATGTCGCGCAGCAAAAAGATTCCGCTCGCGAATTCGTCAAAGATCAGTTCCATGTCTTCTTCGTTGAATTCGGGCAGGCCATATTCGGGATAGAGCTTGGCGGCAAGGCGCATCTTGATAAGTTGCGTCTGCATTTGCTCGGTGAGGTAGCGTCCCGACCAGTTTTCTTTTTCAATCTTTTCGCGCCAGGCGTTGACGGTGAGTTCCTTGAGCTTGGCAAGCACCTTGGGCGAGGCTTCTTGCGGGATGATTTCCTTGCGGGAAAGTTCTGTGGTGGTGCCGTCGGCGTTTTCGGTTTCACTGATTTCAACACCGATGAACCGTTCCTGGCCGCTACGCCACAGGAGTTCGTAGCGTGTCTTGGCGGTATTCCCGCCGAGCATGTCCTGGGTGATGGGGGCGTACAGGTTGACCTTGAGTTCCGACTTGCTTCCGCCTCCGGTGCGAAGCATCGTGAGCGCGAGGATAGCGTAAGGCGGTTCTGCGACTTGCAGGCGGATGATGTTCTGGTTTGCGAGCTTGTATGCATTACCGCTCGGCGTGGCAAGCCGGTCGGGGAAGGCCTTTAAGAGGTTGAGAGCTACGAGGTTTGAGGTCGTCGCTTCGCTCCTTTGAGGTGTGGGGCTCGCGACCTGGTCCCGGTAGTCTCGCAGTTGCCGGAACGTAAAGCTCACTTCGCGCGGGACGTTGATGCTCTTGGAGAGTGTGTCGGCGGCAAGCGTCAGGATGTCTTGCGGGAACTTGGATTTCTGCAGCGTTTCGGTGCCGGAGTGTATCCATGCGAGTGCAGCAAGCAGAAGGTCGGGGAGGTCGGCCTGGCTCTGTGCCGAGGCGAGGAGCAGCGCAAGCGGAATGCTTGAAACCGGCGTGCGGATTGCCTTGAGCCCGAGTTCTGTTATGGTGCCGTCCTTGAGCATCCCGAACCCTTCGAGCAACTTTGTGGCGGCCTGTGCGCGCGCTTCCGGAATGGGGGTGGGTAGTTCTAGTTGAGATTGCTTTGCTTCGCTCGCAATGACAATGTTGCTGCGCTCCTCGCTCCTCGCTCCTCGAGCCTCATGCCTCTCGTCTCTCGTCTCTCGTCTCTCGTCTAATTCAAGCGCCGCTTTCTGCAACAGCAGTTCCGACGGCTCGATTTGCAAAACTTCGGGTACGATTCCCTTGGGCATGCGTGTCTCGGAATCCTCGCTCCAGAGGCGAATGGCGCAGCCGTTTTGCGTACGGCCGCTACGGCCGCTGCGCTGGATGGCGTTCTGCATCGAGATGGGCATGGTGCGCAGTACGTTTACCTTTTCGCTGTCGTCGTAGAGGCTCACGCGCTCGATACCGCTGTCAACGACACCGGTGACGTTCGGGACGGTGATGGAGGTTTCGGCGATGTTCGTGGTGAAGATGACGCGCGGACGTTCGGTGACTTCGAAGATGCGGTCTTGCGTTTCGCGGTCTTGCCCGCCGTAGAGTTCCAGGAATTCGGCGCAGTTGTTGCCCAATGCTTCGGAGGCGGCGCTGTGGCAGCGGGCGATTTCGGCCTTGCCCGGGAGGAATACCAGCGTGGTCTGCCAAATGTTGTTGCGGTAGAGTGTCCGGAGAGCCCGCACCACTTCGGCGTCAATGCCTACGCCCGAAACGAGCGAATTGCCTGTGGCGGGGGCCTGGTAGATAATTTGTACGGGAAACAGCGGGTGGCCGAGCTGTAGGCATTTGACGCCGAGAACCGCTTCGAGTTCCTCGCGGTTCAGCGCCGCCGACATCACCGCAACTCTCGGGCCTTGAGCCTCGAGCCTCGAACCTGTCAAATACGCGAACAACAAATCCATGTCGGCCTTGCGCTCGTGGTACTCGTCGAACACGACCCAGTCGGCGTCCATCTTGCCGTGCAGCAGTTCTTGCAAAAAATTTCCGTATGTCTGGAAGAGGATGCGTGTGTCGGCGCTCTTGCAACTGTCCTGCCGAAACTGGTAGCCGACAGTCTTGCCACAGGGCTCGCCATGCAGCTTTGCCGAAAACTGTGCGAGGGAGAGAGCCGCAATACGGCGCGGCTGCAACACGACAACGCGCCCCTTGCAGTGCTTGCTCAAAAAATAGGGGATGAACAACGACTTGCCCGAACCCGTGGGCGCTTCGATAAGCAAGTTGCGCGATGCATCAAGCGTCGCTTCCAGCTTGCTTTCTTCTTCAGCGAGGGCTAAATCGTTATAGGTCATGAGATATGAGGAGTGAGGTCGCTCCTCTTACAGAGGAGCTTTGAGGTGTGGGCACGGTTTCTGGGCAGAAACCTTTGAGAAAAAGGGCTCCTTCATGTTTTTTTTTGCTCAGAGCGAATGAAATGAGCGGCCTCATAGCTCAGAGGCGCAAAGCGCCGGCCTCGCTGCTACCTCGGGTATTTGAGCTTATCGCCGGTGGCTGCGTCCATGTAGGGCGGCTTGCCTTCGCGGAACTTTTGGTTGATGACGAGGTTTTCGATACGGCGACGCAGTCCCTGTTCCGTCTTGCAGAAGAAGTACACGACCTTGTTCGTGCCGGGCACGAGGAACATGGCGAGTTTGTACTTTTGCTTGACGGCACGGCGGAAGAACATCATGTCTTCTTTCTTGGGAATGACGAGATTGCTACCTTCCTTGGTTTCGCAAATCATGTCGGCATCGGCGAGCAGGGCCTTGGACTTCTGCTTGAGGGCGGCGAAGTTCGGCTCGGTGTTCTTCTTGATGGTTTCGAGGCTGAACGCTCCACCACCTTCCTTGAGGGCCTTGCGGACTCCGCGGAAAGCGAAGATGGCGAGGACGATGACAACCAGTGCAATAAGGTACGGCCAGTAGTTGGCGAGAAAATCTAACATAGGGACCTCGGGGGTTCTGTTTTACGCACGCAAATATAGAAAAAAGTGATTAGTGGTTGGTGGTTAGTGGTTAGGGGGAGAACTCTGAGTTTGACCTTTAACGGCTTACTAATCATCTGAAAACTCATGGCTCACTGCTCATGGCTCACTGCTCACTGCTCACTGCTCACTGCTCGAGCCTCGATCCTCGAGCCTCGTACCTTTTTTCTATTTTTCCTCTTCGTGATTGATTTTGTGAAAATTGCTGGCCTTCTTGTTGGTGTCTGTGCCTGTGTCGCCTTTGCCGAGACTTCTGCCGCCCCGGAAGCAGGGGCTGCTGGTTGCGCCGACGGCACGGTGATTTCCTCGATTTCTTTTGAGGGGCTTGAACACACGAAGCCGCGCGTGGTGGAACGTGAACTTTTGAACAAGGTGGGGGAACCGTTCTCCGCCGAAAAGTTCGAAACCGAAAAACTCCGTCTGCAGGACCTGGACCTCTTCACCGAAATCACCATAACCTGTACCTCCGCTGCCCCCCAGCCCACGAACCTCGAGCCTCGGGCCTCGAGCCTCACCTACTCCTTCAAGGAAATCTTCCGCTGGATTCCCTCTCCGGCGGGCAAGGAGACCGACCGTGACGGGCTTATGCTCGGTCTTGCTCTCGCGAACCTGAACGTACTGGGCGAAGATATTCGCGCCGAGGTGCAATACCGCACTTCGACTGACCCGTTCCTGGACAATAACGAGTATGCCTTATATGTGAGTTCCCCTTACTTTTTCGGACTCCCGCTCGGCTGGAATTTCGAGTTCCTGCGGACCGACAGCTATGACGATATCCGCGGTTACCAGGACGACAGTTGGCTTGTCGATTTAGACCTGGATTATGCGCTTCTTCCTCATTTGTCTCTCCTGGGTACACTTGCGGGCAGAATCCTGGAGAAGGCCGCGTTCCTGCCTGAATTCGGTTTGGGCTTTGCGTTCGATTACCGCGACAGCAAGCTCGATACGCGCAAGGGCGTGTATTACGAATACATGCTGACTCACGTGGGGGGCACGGACGAGGACAAGGGGGTCGAGAGCATGGGTAGCGAGGACTACTGGGAACTCTTGACAGATGCCCGCGCCTATTTTACCATGAGCCGTTTTGTGACCGGAGCGACGGCTCTCGCGCGCTTCCGCCCGGGTGACGTGAAGTTCTACGACTACTATTACCACGGGGGGCCGAATACTTTCCGTGGTCGTGGAGGAACGTCCCTCGGTGGCGAAGATGATGAGGCCGATTCTGTACGCCTTGGGGTTCACGAGGTTCTGCTCACGCTCGAAGAACGCTTCGTGTTGATGGAACGCCATGCGGCAAGTGTACTGGGTGTCAATTTCTTCTATGGGGTGCAACTCGTTGCCGGTTTGGACGGAAGCCTCCTGTGGGACAAGGGACATCCCGGTTGGGATGATTACGAGGGGGCTGTCTATGGCGGTGTCCATCTGGTAATCCCGGCCCTTGACCGGATCCGTTTTGAGGTGGGCTATAGGCCCGATAGGGGAGAACCCGCATTCTACTTCGGATTGTTCGACAAGGTCACTTCGTCTCGCTGGCGCAGTCGCTGACGCTCCCTTGACCTTTTTGTAAAATTTTGTTAAATTTGTGTTGCTTTTTTAGTAAGAAAGATAAATCGGGCTCGATGTGGGCCCTTGGAGAATAAATGGCAATCAATTATCTAGATCTCCCCATTGGACGCAAGTACCCTTACGAGGTGGAATGCGTGGTGGAAATCGGCAAGGATACAAGCCTCAAGTACGAATATGACGAGCGCCTGCACGTGTTTCGTCTGGACCGTTGCCTGCTCAGTTCCATGAGCTATCCTTGCACTTACGGCTTTATTCCGAGCACCAAGGCCGACGACGGCGACGCGCTCGACATGCTCATCTATAGCCCGGCTTCGATGATGACGGGCACGGTCTGTACCTGCCGTGTTATCGGCGCTCTCGACATGACCGACGGTGGCAAGAAGGACTACAAGGTGTTGGGCGTCCCGGTGTTTAACCCGCGTCCCATCAAGGACATCGGCGACGTGGACCAGATGTTCCTGCGCATTACCAAGAACTTCTTCCAGAACTACAAGGAACTGGAAGGCAAGGATGTGCAGATTGGCGAATGGCAAGACGCTGCGTTCGCCCGCGAGAAGGTGATTGCAGCCCACCGCGCCTATTTCCAGAACCAGGTGCAAATTCCCGATACGTTCTATCAGGAACCCGAGCACGGCGACCATCTCCCGCCCGAAGAACTGATTTAGGACAGATAGACTCTATTCAGGGGCGATTTCCTAAGGGAAATTGCCCTTTTTTGTGCGTAAACATGTGATTTTTTTTGCATCTGGCGAAAAAAAGTGGACTCGGCTATGTGAAAAGCCGTAAAAAGATGTATTTTTGTAAGCAACTAGTTACAATTCTATAGTAGGCTTGCCTACAGGAGTTAAGATGATTCTAAAACGCTTTTCCTTTATGCTGATGGGCTCTGCGGTCCTTTCTACAGCCCTTCTCCTTGGCGCTTGTGGCGAAAGTTCCTCGTCAAGCACTAACGATGATGAACTGGGTGAAGTCGAAGTCAAGGCTAAATCCTCCAGTAGCAAGAAAAAGAATTCCAGCTCCAGTTCCGATACGTCGGCGCAGAATGCTGAAGATCCTTCCGATCTCAAGGAATCCAAGACTCTCGATGCCCCGACTGGCGTGACCCTTTCGAGGCTTGCCCCGAGCGTTTGGGAACTGAGTTTCTCCTACGAAGGAAAAGATGCCGAGAGCTTTGTCGTGCAGCGCTATGCTCCTGGGAACAAGTCTTGGGAAGAATATGACGAAATCGATGCCGAAATGACTCATTTCCTCATCGACGGTGCGGAAAACGGCGGCTTCTACTACCGTCTCGCAGCCAAGAACGATGAGTCCCGCTCTTCTTACACGAAGGAACTGTTTGTTTCCGAAGACGTCGCTTATGCGGATGGAATCTCGCTCGCCGCTCCGACGGCAAAGCCGAATGTTTCCGAGGAAAACGTGCTGGAACTCGTGCTTACCGGGAACTACCCGAGCAAGTCTATCACGAAGTCAATTTATAACAAGAATTCGAAGGGCAAGACCGTCGGTAGCGTGTCTTACGAGGCCCGCTTCGTGACGGGAACTGAGAAGAAGGTCGATACCGTGAAGGTGTCCGTGGATCAGTCTTCCATTTCCAAGACGTTCAAGAATGTCGATGAACAGTGCAACGCCTACGCCCAGATCCGCGTGGTGTGGACCGACAAGAACGGCGTGTCCGATTACGGCGAATGGTCTGACCCGATGGGTACAAAGGCCGGAACGAACGCCAATCTCATCGATGAGGACAAACGCTGCGAGTCCAATGGCTCTTCTGGCGAAGAAGGCGAAGAGGGCGAGGGCTCCGAAAGTTCCGAGAATCCCAAGGTTGCGTTTGCTGTTCCGTCGAACTTGCTGGTGAACAATCAGGATGCTGGCACCTGGATGTTGGAATGGGCATTCAAGCCGGTCGAAGCTCGTCCTGAAAAGGGCTTTATTGTCCAGAAGCTCAATCTCGAAAAGAGCAAGTGGGAAAATTACGATACCACGGGTGCCGGTGTCTATCGTGCGATGATTACTGGCCTTACCGACCCCTACAACTATTTCCGTGTCGCCGCGTTTGACGACGATGGCAAGTCCGAGTTCTCTACGGATGTCCTGATTTCTGTGCGCGACGAAGATGTCGAGGTCACGGTGGTGGCTCCGCCGGCAAATCTCGCCCTTGTGCGTGTAGCTCCGAGTGTGTGGGAACTCAGCTGGCAGTACGATATTGCGAGCGACAATCCGGAAAGGTCGTTCATCATCCAGTCTTCCAAATTGAAAGACTTTGAATGGGAAGATGTGGAATCCGATCTTGCGGGTAACGTTCGTTACTACTATATCCAGGGACGCGACAAGATTGAGACTTACTACCGCATGGCTATTGTCGACAAGGGGGATACATCCGCCTTTACGCAGGCCATCCAGCTGACTCCGGAAGTCCCGTACCGCGACTACATGGCTCTCAATGTTCCGGAAATGTCGTCAAAGGTTTTCAAGTATTACATCGATTATTTGGAAGTGGACAAGGATACTTCGACAAAGAGCGACATATCCTATATAGATGTTACTGCTTCCTATATTGTATCGGACAAATTCGTGAGCAAGTATATTTTTGAGTCGGAATATACAGATACCGTCTACTATGAGGCTCGTTGGTTTACTTCACTGCAGCATTTCAACGAATACAAGGGCGATTGTGATGGGAAGAAGGAGTCGACGAGTTGTGATAGTTGTTATTGGATAGAAGCGTTCCCGTACGAGGAACCCTCCATTGCCAAGAGCTTCTATAATAGTGACAAACATCCTATGGATCGGACTAAATCAGTTTATAGCTACTGCGAGGATCGTTATCATTATGACTATACACTGCATCCGAAACTCTTTGATCCGACTACGCCTAAAGATGAATGGGAAGAGATCATGGCCTCAGAAGTTAATATGTCCAGATGTCTTAGGGTATATCTCCAGCAGTTCTGCCACTATCTTGTTCAGTTCCGCATTGTCTGGACCGACAAGAATGGCGAGACGGACTGGAGTGAATGGACGTCTCCATATATAATCTCCGAGATTAACGGCATGGACGACATCTGCGCTGACTTTTAGAATAACATGAAAATGAAAAAAGGAACTTACCGTGAGGTGGGTTCCTTTTTTTGTGGTTAGGAGAGGTTTGAGGTCGCGACCTTCGGTCGCTTTGAGGTGTGAGGTCAGTAAACTGTGGTTAGTAGTTGGTGGTTAGGGGGTGATTCCCAAGTTCGACTTTTATTGCTTACTAATTACACGCAGTCAGCGATGAGTAGTAGAACTACAAAAACTATACCTCACACCTCAGAGTGCGAAGCACGACCTCATACCTCACACCTCTAAAACGTAAACCCGCCGAAGATGTTGTTGCTCAGGAAGGGTAACACGCCGAGCAGCACCACGGCAACCGAAAGCGCGATGATGATTGTCCTCTGTCGCTTAGTCAGGCGAAGCGGGGAGAGGTGATCTTCGGGTTCGTCTATCCAGGCACTCTTGATGAGTTGCAAGTAATAGTACAGCGCGATAACGTTGTTCAACACGGCAAAACCGACGAGCATGTAGTGGCCCGTGGTAGCCCCGGCAAAGAACAGATGGAATTTGCCGAAGAACCCAGCCAGAGGCGGAATGCCTGCCAAGCTGAACATGGATATGGCAAGCGCGATAGCGAGGGCCGGGTTCTGCTGGCTGAGCCCGCGCAGGGAATCGAACGTTTCTTCGCGGTGGTGGCCGATGATGCCGAAGATGAAGAACGCGAGGTAGTTCGAAAGTGCGTAGACGAACAGGTAGTAGATGATGGCGGTTCGTGCCATTTCGATGGGCCCGAGAAGTGCAATCATGATATAGCCAGCCTGCGCAATGGAACTGTATGCCATAAAGCGGCGGAGGCGAGTCTGCTTGAGCGCGCCCAAGTTACCGACAAAGAGCGTTGTCGCAGCGAGTAGCGCAATGAACGGAGCCATTTGCTCCTGCACGGGGGCGAGAGGCCCAAAGACGAGTACCACGAGGAAGGCGATGGCGGCAGTCTTGGAGGTGACCGAGAGAACGGCCGTGACTGGGGTCGGTGCGCCTTCGTAAACATCGGGTGCCCAAGTGTAGAAGGGGAACAGTGTGAGCTTGAAGCCAATCCCGCAGAACAGGAACAGGATGGCAACCCAGAGCAGGGGATTGGAGGTTCCGGCCTCGACGGCGGTGCGGATTTCGTTGAAATAGATGGAACCTGAGAAACCGTAGAGGTAACTGAACCCGAACAGCTCGAATGCCGTCGCAACAGAACCCATCATGATATACTTGGTGGCCGCTTCGGAACCCATCTGGTCTTTCTTGTTCCATGCGGTGAGCGCATACATCGGAATCGTAGCAATTTCAAGCCCGAGGAAGAACGTGAGCATGTCGCATGCCGAGACGATGGTGAATCCGCCAAAGGTGGCAAAGGCTATCGCGCCGGTGAATTCTGCAAACTGGTGCATTTGCGGTTTCCCGTCGGCACCGTGCTCGAAGTAGTCCTTCGAAAGCCACATACCCAGCATGGCCGAGAGCATGAGCACTTCGCGGATAAGCACACCGAAGTCGTCGATTTTCCAGTTGCAGATAAAGAACTTGCCTATGTTATTCGTGAGCGGAATGAAGTTCAGCAAAACGAAAATGACAATGAAACCGATGTTCGCCATGCGCCAGGGAATCGGCGACCGGTAGCTACAGAAAAGTCGGCTGCCGATGACGAGGAACGGGAACAGCAGCAGGAGCGCGTCGGGAATAATGAAGTTCGGTAGGATAAAGTTCATTTTTTAACCTCCAACCACGGTGGCCGTCGCTGCGGCAATTCTATTGAATATCGGAGCGATGCTTGTGTCAAGCATGTCGGCTATCCAACCGGGGCAAACACCGATGAAGAGCAGGCAGAGTACCAGGAATGCGATGACGATTTTTTCACGGATATCCGCATCGGTGAGCGATTCGTATTTTGAGGGCATGTTGCCGTGCAGCATGCGGTTCGCCGTCTGCAAGATATAGACGGCTGTCGTGGTGATGCTTAAAATGGCGAGAACCGTCACGAAGCGCGTAATGGTGGAATCTTGCTGGAACGCGCCGATGAAAATGTTGCTTTCGGCGATGAACCCGCTGAATCCTGGCAGGCCGAGGCCCGCGAAGCCTGCGATGACAAATCCCACGCCGAGGAACGGGAGCTTGCGCATGATACCGCCCATCTGGGTGATGTCGCGGGTGTGCGTGCGTTCGTAAATCATGCCGATGGATGCGAAGAAGAGCCCGGTGAGGAACCCGTGCGAAATCATCTGGAGGCTGGCACCGCGCAGGCCCACTGGCGTAAGTGCTGCAAGGCCGAGGAATATGAGGCCGAGGTGGCTGATAGAACTGTATGCGGTGATGTACTTGAGGTCTTTGTGGCGGATGGCGATGAAGGGGCCAAGGACCACGTTGAAAATCAGGAGCGCAACGACGTAGGGGAGCCAGAACTTGGCTGCTTCGGGCATGAGGAACATGGCGACGCGGAGGCAGCCGTAGGCGCCCATCTTCATCATCACGCCGGCGGCGAGCATGGAGACGGCTGTCGGTGCCGCGGAATGGCCGTCGGGGCTCCAGAAGTGGAACGGGAACAGCGAACTGGAAACCGCGAATCCCATGAACATGAGGGGGAATGCCCACATCTGGAAATCCATCGGGAGCGAAACCCTGGAAAGCGCCATGATGCTCCATGTGTCGAGCCCGGACTGGAAATAAATCCCGAACAATGTCGCAAGAATCATCGAGGAGCCGAAAGCGAGCGTCAACGTGAGCTTTTTACCGCCGTAGTCCTTTTTCCCGGAACCGTAACCGGCAATCATCAGGTACATGCAGAGCGCTTCCATTTCGTAGAAGGCAAAGAACAGGACGAGGTCCATGCTCATGAACACGCCGTAGACGCTTGTCGCGAGGATCTGGATGAGGGCGAAGAAGATTTTCTGGTTGCCCTTGATGTTCCAGCTGACCAGCATCCCCGTCCAGACGATAGCCGAGGTGAGGAAAAGCAGCAAAATGTTCAGGCCGTCGGCACCCACGGTGTAATGCGCGTTGATGCTATTGAGCCAAGGAATGTCGGTGAAGAACCGCAACAGGAGTGGGAACGCCTTGGGGTCGGCGGGCTCTGCGCCCATGGTGTAGACGCGGTAGGTCAGGTAACCGATTATTCCCATTACGATGGTGCCGGAAACCGTATGCAGAATCTTGATCAGCTTTATCTTTGTGCTGGGAATGGGCACGCTGATGAACACTGCGAGGAGTGGAATTGCCCAAATAACGTTAAAAAGTAGCGTATCCATAAAAACCTACAGCGGAAGTTGTCCAAAGATTCGCCAGAAAATGACGCCGACGATGAGAGTTCCGAGATAGAAGGGCATGTAGCCCGCCTGCGCGAAGCGTACCAGGTCTCCGAGCTTGTGAATGAACCATACCACGAAGGCGAGGATGCCTTCGATGATGTAGTCCTGGATGAATCTCGATACGCGGGCGATGCCGCCAAAGATGAATTGACGCACCACGGCGTAGTACATCTCGTCGAAGTAGAACTTGTGGTAGACGATTCTGTAGATGCGGGGCCTGTTTGTCTCGTCGAGTGCCTTGCTTATCTTGGCCTTGGGGCTGCAATAGCATACCCACGCGATAAACAGGGCCACGAGGGCCACGGCGACGGCAATGTAGGGGAGCCAGGGGAGTTCTTTGAGCTGGACCAGCTGCGGAACGTGCAGTGAACCCGGCTTGAAGTAGTGTTCGAAGAAGCCCTTGGCGATGTATCCGCCCAAGAAACTCGGGATGGCGAGCACGACGATGGGGAGCGTCATGGCGAAGTCTTCCTTGATACGGTGGCCGCGCACGAGATCGCTGCGGGCATCCCCGTGGAAAGCGAGGAAGAACATGCGGAACATGTAGAACGTGGTCAGGCCGCTCGTGAGGAGGGCAAGCCCAAAGACGACGTAGTGATGCCCCTGGAATGCGGCGAGGATGATTTCGTCTTTCGAGAAGAAACCGGAGAACGGCGGAATGCCCGAAATCGCGAGCACGCAGATAAAGCAGCACCAGTAGGTGAAGGGCATCTTGCTCCAGAGTCCGCCCATCTTGTCGAGGTCGTTGGTGTGGACCACGTGGATGACAGAACCTGCGATGAGGAACAGGCTGCACTTGAAGAAGGCGTGCGTAAAGATGTGGAAGGTGGATGCCGTCCAGCCGGTGGCGACAATGACGTCGCCCATGCTACAGACGCCGAGCGCAAACATCATGTAGCCTAGCTGCGAGAGCGTGGAGTAGGCGAGGATGCGCTTTATATCTTTCTGTGTACAGGCAATGACGGCGGCAAATACCATGGTGAATGCGCCCACAACCATGATGATGTTGAGGGTCCCCTTGCAGATAGCAAAGAAGGGGAAGAGACGTGCAACGAGGTAGACACCGGCCACGACCATGGTCGCGCTGTGGATGATGGAAGATACCGGTGTCGGGCCTTCCATGGCGTTCGGAAGCCAGATATGCATCGGGAACATGGCGGATTTACCCCAACCGCCGATGAAGATGAGCACTGCGCCGAGAATGAGCGCGTCGGCCTGCGAAATGGTCGTGATGCCGAGGTTGATGGTCGTGTGGTAGAATTCGTGCAAGGTCAGGTCGTTGATGACGGAGAAGTCGAACGAGCCGACGATGTAGCTTACGAGCACGATGCCGCACAGGAAGAAGCTATCGGCGAAGCGGGTGAGAATGAACGCCTGCTTGGATGCGCTGACCGCCGAGGGTTTGTGGTACCAGAAGCCGATGAGCAAGTAGCTGGATACACCCACCAGTTCCCAGAAGATGAACATCTGGAAGAGGTTTGTTGCAGCGACGAGGCCGAGCATGGAGAAACTGAACAGCGAAAGGAGGCTGAAAAAGCGCCCAGCCGAGGGGTCCTTGCGCATGTAGCCAATGCTGTAGATGTTCACCATGAAACTGATGAAGGTGACGACGACCATCATCATCATGGAAAGAGGGTCGGTAAGTAGGCCGATGTTCGCGTTGAAACCGGCGAAGGGCAGGAAGGTGAATTCGTAAGGAATCACCTTCCCTGGCGCCATCCCTGACGTGAAGTAGTCGACGGCAACGAGGATGGCGCAGGCCGCCGCGATTCCGTTCCCGATGACCGCGATCGCGGCGGCACCCTTCGCCGAGCGGTTCCCGACGAACAGGCCGTTGATCACGAAGACGAGCAGCGGCAGGAGGAAAATGAAGTAGCTGAGGGTAATTCCGTTAATCATGCAAATCCCTCAACTGGTCGGCGTCAAGGCTGTGGTGGCGACGGTACATGTTGACGATAATGGCAAGGGCGATTGCCATTTCGCAGGCCGTAACCGCGATGACGAAAATGCTGAAGAGTGCGCCCGCTGTGGAATCTTTCGCGCTGAAGTAGGCGAAGGAGATAAAGTTGATGTTCGCCGCGTTCAGCATGAGCTCAATGGAAATGAGCATGCCGATGAGGTGACGCCTGCGCATGAGGCCCCATACACCGATTCCAAAGAGGAGGAACGCGAGAATTAGGCAGTTCATCAAAGTCATTCTTTTTCCTCCTTGCTCCTACGCGCAACGGTGATTGCGCAGATGAGCGTCATCAGGAGAAGGATACTTACAATTTCGAAGGGTATCACGAATCCGTCTGCACCATAGCCGAGGAGGCGGAGTGCAAATTGCTCCAGCGAGGCGTAATTGTCCGGCGAGGCCACGGCGCTCTCTGTCAGTTCGTGGACGGGCAGGAGGCACTTGACCATGACGAACACGAACCCTACCGATATGGCAAAAGCCGTGAAGATGCGCGGAACCTTTGTTGTGAAAGCGTCTTCGCCGAGGTGGCTTGTCAGGAGAATCGTGAAGACGACGAAGATGACGACACCACCGACGTAGACCATTACCTGGGCGAGCGCGATAAATTCGGCATGGAGCAACAGGTAGAGAATGGCGGTTGTCACGAAGGAGAAAATCAGGAACACGGCGCTCTGCAAGATATTCTTCACGGCGACGGTCATGACAGCCGTTACGAGGATGATGAACGCTACGACGTAAAAGGCGATATCCGTGCCTCCCAACGGGAATGACAGCGGAAAATCGGGGATTGCGAGGTTCGGGAACATTAGCCTTGACCCTCCTTCTTGTTCAAAATCATTTCGAGCGAGGACGGGTCGGTTGTCGCGACCTCGAAGGCCGGGCTCATGACGATGGCGCCAAACGGGCACGCCTCGACGCAAAGACCACACTGGGTGCAGCTTGCAAAGTGGTAAACGTAGCGGCCCAGTACCTTCTTGCCCGCGATGTTCTTTGTCGGGAGCACGTTGATGCTTGCGTTGGGGCAGGCGCGCTCGCACATGCCGCAGGCCGTACAGTGGTTGTTGCCCTCTTCGTCCTCGACCATCTCGAGCCTACCGCGGTAACGCTCATGCATTCGAAGCGTCTTCTTGTTTTCGGGGTACTGCTCGGTAACAATTTTCCACGGACTGAGGAAATACTTGAGCGAAACGGAAAGGCCGCATATCAGGCTCCAGGGACCCGTGATGCAGCGCTTCAAGTAGCGCTTGAAATATTGAACTAATGTAATATTCTCTTGCATAACTTCCTACTGTCTACTTCCTACTAACCACTAATCACTATAAATGCCGCTCCAGCGCCCAAGAGCAACAGGTTTACCGGGAGCAGGAACTTCCATTCAAAGTCCATCAGCTGGTCAACGCGCGGGCGTACGAATGTCCAGCGGACCATCATGTAGCACCAGATCATGAAGAACACCTTGGCAAAGAACCAGACGACTCCGGGAACCATGGTGAGGTAGTTGTCCACTGCGGCAACTCCGATGCAAGGCGCATGGAAACCGCCGAGGAAGCATGTCGTTGCGAGCGCGGAGTTTGTCACAAGCGCGATGTATTCGGCGAGGTAGAACATGGCGAACGGCGTGCCGTTGTATTCCGTGTGGTAGCCGCCGGTGAGTTCCTGTTCCGCTTCGGCGATGTCGAAGGGGGCGCGGTTCATTTCGGCGGTAGAGGAAATGAAGAACAGGATGAATCCGATAAAGCCGAGAACCGGAATCTTGAAGATGAACCAGTCAGCGATGGTGCCTGCCTGGTTCTGCGTAATGGTCATCAGGTTTGTGGAACCCGAAATCATGACGACGAACAGGAGGATCATGGCGAAGGAAATCTCGTAGCTGATCATCTGGGCGCCGCTACGGAGCGCACCCAGGAGCGAGTACTTGTTGTTGCTGCTCCATCCGCCGAGCAAGATGCCCAGCACACCGAAACCGTTCACGGCGATAATGAGCGGGATGCCCATGGACACGTCCGAGACCACGAGGTTCTTGTCGAAGGGGATGAGGGCCGCCACCATGAAGGGGGCGATGAGCACGATGAGCGGGGCAAGGTAGAACATGAGTTTGTCTGCACCGCTCGGGGCGTAGACTTCCTTGAACAGCATCTTGAGCACGTCAGCGATGGTCTGAATGGTGCCGTGCCAGCCGAGGCGCATCGGGCCAAGACGGCATTGCACGTGGGCGCAGACCTTGCGTTCCATGTAAATGAGGATGGGCGCAGAACCGATGTTCACGGCGCAGACCGCGATAATGCAGATGACGGCATTGACGAGGAAGGCGACGATGCTGTCGAGCGTTTGCGACTGGAGCTGTTCCGGCAGGTAGGCCGAAAGTTTCGGGACCCACTCGCGGACGAAATCGCCTATAGGATGTGTAACGGAGGGAACGTACATAAGTTACCTGTCAATTTCGGGAATCACGGGGTCTAGGGTTGCCATGATGGTCACGAGGTCGGATATCTTGTGGCCCTGGACCATCTTGTTGAGGGCCGCGATGTGCGGGAAACTTGGGCCGCGGGTATGGATTCGGTAGGGTTTCTCGCCGGTTGTCGCTGCCACGACGTAGGTGGCGTAAAGGCCCTTCGCCGTCTCGATTTCGCTATAGTAGCGGCCGACGGGGAGGCGAACCGGTTTTTCCTTGCTGCGCCACGCGCCTTCCTTCGGGAACTTGTCGATACATTGCCTCAGGATTTTCATGGACTCGTGGATTTCGGCGATGCGGATTTTGTAGCGGTCGTAGCAGTCGCCGTTGTGGAACACCGGAATGTCGAAGTCGAGCTGGTCGTAAATGCTGTAGGGATTCGCGCGGCGCACGTCGAACTCGACGCCACTGGCGCGGAGTACGGGGCCGGAGCAACCGTAGGCGATGGCGTCTTCCTTGCTCAGGATACCGATGCCGACACTGCGTTCCAGCACGATGATATTCTTGGAGAGGAAGCGTTCGTAGTCGCGCATCGCTCCTTCGAGGTGATCGAGGAATGCCTTGACGCGCGGCAAGAACGTGTCGGGCACGTCATAGCGGCTTCCGCCCGGCCTGAAGAAGTTTGTGGTGAGGCGCGAGCCTGTGACTTCTTCGAGAATGTCGTGAATCATCTCGCGTTCCTTGAAACCGAACAGTAGGCAGGTTTGCCCGCCAAGGTCGCCGCCGAAGCAGCCGTAGAACACGAGGTGCGATGCAATGCGGCCCAGTTCCTGGAGCATCACGCGGATGTATTCGCCCTTCTCGGGGACTCCCACGTTCATGCCCTTTTCGAGAGCAATGACGACGCCCAAGTTATTTTGTATGGCTGTGAGGTAGTCCTGCCTGTCGGACATCGCGATGTACTGCAGGTAGCTCATGGATTCGGCCTGCTTCTCCATGCCGCGGTGGATGTAGCCGAAATGTGGCACAAGCTCCACGATGGTTTCGCCGTCCATGCGCAGCGCCAGGCGGAGTGCTCCGTGGGTACTCGGGTGCTGCGGACCCATGTTGATGAAAAATTCTTCGGTATTGGTTTCGCGCTGGATGCGGAATCCCGGAGGGAGTGTTGCACTCATACGGGCCTCCTTATCATCTGCGGGTGGGTAAAGTCCTTGCGCAGCGGGTAGCCTACGAAGTCCTTGTCGAGGAAGATGCGGCGCTGGTCGGGGTGGCCTTCGAAGTTGATGCCGAACATGTCGTAAATCTCGCGCTCCTTGACTTCTGCTCCCGGATAAAGGTTGCTGATAGTGGGTATGCTTGCGAGCAGCGACGTGGGGCGGGCATCTTCGGCAATGGCGAAGTTCTTCTTGAGTTGGACGCACAGGAACAACTTGTGCCCGATTTCCATGCTCCTGAGCATCGTGACCAAGTCAAAATGGTCGTCGTAGTCGATGGCCGTTTCGTCAATCAAGAAATCCATCTTGAACTCGGGGTCGTTCTTCAGGAATTCGACCATCGGCAAGTAGTCTTCGAAATCTACAATGACTTCGAGCGGGTGGTCGGCAGGAATCTGCGCCACGACTTCTTCAATCGGGGAGTCGCTATGCGTGTGCACGGTAACTTTCGGGAACTTCGCACGGAGCTTGGCAAAAAGTTCGGACTGGGTCAGCCCGCCTTTGTGCGTGGGCGTGCGCGGCACTTCGGGGAGCTCTTCCTTCTTGATGCGGATGGGCTTGAAGGAACTCTTGTAGTCGGGGTGCTCTTCCTTGAACTTGGCGCGGGCCTCGGCCATTTCCTCGTCCTTCATCTCTTCGAGAGCGGCCCAGGTCTTGGCGGCTTCGCGGTAGCGGTCCATGGTGGACACGTCCTTCGGGCGGCCTACGTGCCAAGGATGGCGGCAGGTTTCCTTCAGGATTTTTTCGCGCAACGTGAGAAGCCCGTGGAACAGCGCTTCTGGGCGCGGCGGGCAACCAGGGACGAATACATCGACCGGGATGAGGTTCTGTGCGCCACGGACAACAGCGTAGTTGTCGTAGATGAACGGGCCACCGCTGATAGTGCATGCGCCCATGGCAATGGCGTACTTGGGGCCGGGAATCTGTTCCCAGAGCATCTGGATGGCGGGAGCCATGCGGCGAGTGATTGTACCTGCCAAAATGAAAAGGTCGGCCTGGCGGGGGGAGGCGCGGAAAACTTCGGAACCGAAACGCGCGATGTCGTAGCGGGCCATGGAACTGCTCATCATTTCGATGGCGCAGCAGCTCGTTCCGTAGGTGAGGGGCCAGATGGAATTGGCTCGGGCCCAGTTCACGACGTAGTCGACAAGGTTGACTATGTATTTGCCGCCGGGAATCGGGTCAAGGATTTTCGGGGTGTAGTTGATTATTCCCATTTGAGAATTCCTTTTTTCCAGGCGTAGGCGAGGCCTGAAACAAGAATCGCTATGAATACGACGAGGTCGACGATAACGACCATGGGAGAAAGTGCGGTGTGGCCCGCCATAATTTCTTTGAAGTTCGCCAGAACGGGGAACAAGAAGAGCGCTTCGATGTCGAATACGAGGAACAGCAGGGCGAACAAGTAGTAACCCACCTTGAATTGGATTCTCGCGTTGCCGATAGTCTCCATGCCGCATTCGTAGGGGGCCATCTTTTTCTTGGTGTTCCTGGTGCGGTAGCCGAGCAAAAGCCCGGTGATGGTCGCCGCTGCCGCGATGAACGCACCCAGGAAGAGGAAGATTGATAGGATTATGTATTCAGACATGGCTAGTTACTCATACCTCACAGCTCATAGCTCATTGCTCTAATAGAAATTCTGTAGTTCCTGCACGGTTCCGAACAGGGTGTTCCCGATCTGGAATCGTTCCATGACATGCTTCATCAGTTCCTTGAACTCGTCGAGGGTGGCGGCATTCATGGCGTTCAATTTCTGCTGGATGCTCGTGACGAACCCGGAGCCGACGGGCTTTGCCTTCATGTCTTGCATGGAGGTGCTCCACTGTTGCAGCATGCGGTCGGTCTCGATTCTCGAGATGATGTAGCGGGTTGTCGAGAGGAGTTCCTGCAAGAAGTGGACCAGGAAAATCTCCTCTTGCAAAATACCCCAGCGTTTGTCTTTGGAGTAGAGCGTCGCGTTGTCGGCCTTGCCGTAGAACACCGCTGCCTGGGCGTATTCGAGGCATGTCATGAGCAGGCGCTCGTAATGTTTGATTTCTTTTGTCAGGTGCTGGAACCACCCGGAGTATGTGCCCGGGGCCGATGGATCCCCGCCGGGGGTAAGGGCACGGAACGCGTAGTAGACCTCCTCGTAATAGCGGTTACGCATGCGGCAGTTGAATGCACGGTTCTTGAGCGTGTAATCGCTATGGTGGAGTGTCGTAATCATGCGTTCTCAACCTCTCTTACGCCTGAAATCAGGTGAATCTTGCTGATGATTGTATCGACCTGTTCCTTGCGGAAAGCTTTGAACACAAGACGTATCCTTCCGGAATACTTGGCACTGACGACCGACATCCTGTCCAGGAATACGTTTGCGTTCTTGAGTTCCTGCAATATATCCAAGGTAATATTCTTTCGGTTGTCTGTCTCGATGGTGAGGTGCGCCGTGAACGGTTTTGTGGTGTCTTCGCTCCATTTTACTGCGATTTGCTGGCTAGCAGGCAGTTCCTTGAGCGACTGACAGTGGATTTTGTGAACCTCGATGCCTATTTGCGGGCGAAGGACGCCGACGATGTCGTCGCCAGGGACCGGTGCGCAGCAATCGGCAAAGTGGATGAGCAAACTCGTTTCCTGCCCAATCTGCAGGGGCATGTCGTCGCCACGGTCACGGGTAAACGTCGGGAAGAACCGCAGCGCGCTGACTTCCTTGGGGGCGATGTCGCCGTGACTCAAGAAGCGCTGGATGTCGGCGAGGGGGAGTTCGCCCTGACCGATGCGTTCGAAAAGGTCTTCCTTGGACTGGACTCCGAAGTAGCGCTTGATTTCTTCTTCGGGCGGGATATGCTGCTTGCTGATTTTCTTGAGGCGGAGTTCGCGTGTCCAGATTTCCTTGCCCAGGCTGCGGGCCTGCTGGATAATGCTTGTGCGCATCCAACGGCGCAGTTCCTGCTTGGCCTTGACCGTTTTCACCAGGTCAAGCCATTCTGGGCTGGGCTCCTGGTTCTGGCTCTTGAGCACCTGGATGGTGGCTCCGTTCGGGATAACTTTGTCCAGACTCACCACTTCGTCGTTGATGCGGGCTCCGATGCAGTGCAGCCCGAGCTCGCTGTGGATGGCGAATGCGAAGTCCAGCACGCACGAGCCGTTCGGCAATTCGATGGAGTTGCCTTTGGGCGTGAACACGGTGATGCCTTCCGGCTTCAGGTCCACCTTCAAGAAGTCCAGGTATTCCTTGCTGTCCGAAATTTCCGACTGCAACTTCACCATGTGGTCGAGCCAGGCAAGTTCTTCGCCTTCGTGCTGCGTTTCCAGCTTGTACGCCCAGTGCGCGGCGAATCCCTTCTCGGCGGTGAGGTCCATGTCCTTTGTGCGGATTTGCACCTCGACCATCTTGTTCTCGGGACCGATGACCGTGGTGTGGATGCTCTGGTAGAGGTTCGGTTTCGGGGTGGCGATGTAGTCCTTGAAGCGGCTCTGCATGGGCGTCCAGAGGTTGTGGACGTATCCCAATGCGAGGTAACATTCCGGGATGGTGTCGACGATGATGCGGATAGCGAAGATGTCGAAGATATCTTCGAATTGGCAGTCGCGGTTCACCATCTTGTTATGGATGCTGTAAATGTTCTTGGTGCGCCCTTGGATGGTGCAGTCAAAATCTTCCAGGGCCATCTTGATTTGCAGAGGCCCGATAACGGACTGGATGTATTTTTCGCGGCTTTCCTTGTTCTCGATGAGCGCCTCGACGATTTTCTGGTATTCGTCGGGGTTCACGTACTTGAAGGAGAGGTCTTCCAGTTCGTTTTTCAAGTTGTAGAGGCCGAACCTGTGGGTGAGCGGAACGTAGATGTCGAGCGTTTCCTGGGCAATAGAGCGGCGCTTCTCGGGCTTCATGTACCGCATGGTGCGCATGTTGTGGATGCGGTCCGCGATTTTGATCATGATGACCCGCGGGTCCTTGGCCATGGCGGTGATGAGCTTGCGGTAGGTCTCCGCCTTCTGGGCGGTCTTGCTTGCTTGCTGCGCTTCCGTAATCTTCGTGACGGCATCCACCATGAACGCCGTTTCTTCTCCAAATTTTTCCGAGATTTCTTTCAGCGTATGCGGGGTGTCTTCTACAACGTCGTGGAGAAGCCCAGCCAAGACGGTGGGCTGGTCCTGCTTCAGGTCGGCGAGAATCTTTGCGACTTCGTACGGGTGTTCTGTATAGGGCATGCCGCTCTTGCGGTACTGGCCCTCGTGGGCATCGGCAATGAAGGCCACTGCAGTCTCCAGAATCCCACGGTCCAGCTTGGGATTCTTGCGTATGAGCATATCAACGATATGCTCTTGGTTCGTTGTCAGACTGAGTTGTTTCATTACCCCCCAATTTATTTAAATATTTGGCAATCAATTTGCCTTTTTTTCTAAAAAAACGAAAAAATAAGATATTCTGTGTACTTCGGACCTCGGGGATTATACACAATTTGAAAGACCCGGTTTTTGATAAGGTATATTTAAACCGTGAAACGGATTCTGGACATTTTTCTTGCCGTGGCGATGCTCCTGTTGCTTGTTGTCGCCTGTAGCGAGAATGCGGGTTTCGTGGATTCCCATGATGAGCATGCGCCGGGGCAGACAGGAAGCCTCTCGGTAGGCATAGTGCGTCCAGCCGGTCTTTCGGTAAGTGTTTACCATGTGGAAGTCGTTAACAATCGTACGGTCGTGTTGGATTCCGTAATCGTTCCGTTTACAAAATCAAGCTCGTCCTTTTTGCTGGATACTCAAACGCCAGATACTGTTATCACGTTCAACAAGGTTTCTTACGGGAATTTCGGCATCGTATCCGTGGCGCAGGATGAAAAAGAGGGGCGTCCATATGCCGCCATTCTTACAGACGAAGCGTTTTTGCATCACGAGACGTGGGATGATACCTCGTTTAATTTCTGTGATAGCTTGAATCTCAAACTCCTAAAGCGTGTGGCGGATATCCAGCTGAGCGTGGATGGGTTTGATTTCGCCCTCGGGGATTCTATCTGCATCGCAGGCACGCTTTCCTGCGGTGCCTACGACAAAGCCGCCCAGAAATCCGGCTTCATACAGATCAAGAATGTTCCGGCATCGACGCCTTCCATGGACTATATGGATTACCGGCAGATTGAAATTATCCGAGGAATTAAGGTTTTCAAGGACTCCGTTTACTGGAAAGTTTCTCCCGGTGGCACACAAGTAGCAAATAGGAATGTCGTCGCGAAAGTTATTGCAGAGCTAAATGTAGAACTCCCTGCGATGGATATTTTGAATAAACTAAAAGACAAAATGCTGGATTCCATGCTGTTCCGCTACAGGCGAGCCCGCGTTTCGTCTGACGATAATATCTGCATAGGGGGGCGCATAGATGAGAATCTCTTTTTTATGGATTCTCGGAAAAATGTTCTTCCCAAGGCGGGCTCCGACCACGGAGTTTCCGATTCGGTTACTTATTGGACGACGCTTCCTCCAATTAAATCAGCGGCCAAGATTCTTTATACCAATGGGTATGCCTATCACTCCGAGTTCAATCGTGGCAGGGTTGTGGCTTCTGCACCCAGGATGGTTCTCGGCGATATCGTGTACAGGAATATCTTCTCGGAAGATTCAAGCCTTGCCATCAGCTTCTGGATTGAGACCGACGGCAAGCAGGGGAGCGAGGGGGAGCGACACTCCGTCCTTGTTGCGGGGAAAGATTCCCTGCGCTTCGAGATTGCCCAGTGCGAAAAGGAATCCCAGTTTGTTTGCGCCACGGTTGTCGACAGGCGCGATTCTGCGTCGGGAGACCGGGAACCGCTCGGCAAGGTGGAAATCCTCGACGGCAAGGCGCACCACGTCTCGTTTGTTATCCACAAGAATCTGTTCGTCATCGCGTTGGACGGCGTTACCGTACACGAATCCGATGTCGAATTCCCGCAAGGGTTCTATGGCATATCGAATGTATATACTGGCGATTATCCTCTGACGGACTATGTCCAATATTCCTTTGGCGACTTTATCCGCAAAGCCGGCGAAAAGGACTGGACACGCCTCAAGGCGTGGCTCCAGGCGTTCTACCTGCTCCAGGTGGAATGATTTTTAGCTCAGTTGCTATTCCTTTATCGGCAAATCCTTCGGCGGCTTGACGATTTCAGGTTCCGTCAGTTCTCCTGGGCGAACACCGTACAGCGGAACAATGACATTTTCAAAGCTGCTGCTGCTGGAACGGGGGCGGATGAACCCGCGGCTGCTGCTGGATTTGATAACGACTGGAGGTTCAATGCCGTACAGCGGAACGATGATGTTCTCAAAACTGCTGCTAGACTTCGGGCGGATTTTTCCGAAACTGCTGCTGGACTTGATTTCGACTGGCGGTTTAATGCCGTACAGCGGAACAATGACATTTTCGAAACTGCTCGATGATTCTTTGGCAATCTTGCGGGAACTGGAGGATTTACCCTTCTTGGAGCTGCTGGATACGGTTATCGAATCGGCTGGATCTTCGCTTTCGCTCGAAGATTCGTCGACTTTCCTGCTGGAACTGGATGGTTTTTCTTCTTCTGAACTGCAAGAGGAAGTCGGAGTATCGCTTTCGCTCGAAGATTCGTCGACTTCCTTGCTGGAACTAGACGATTTTACCTTCTTGGAACTGGAAGATTTTTGTTTTTTAGAGCTGCTGGAGGCATCTTTGGCAACAGAGGAACTTGTCTGGACGACTACGTTGTCTTTTTCGTCCCCGTTGTCGGAGGCGACGATGGATTCGGTTTCGCAACTTGCCCAGAAGGCTGCCGTCAACGAAAGCAAGATCTTTTTCCAATGCCTGTTTAAGAAAATGCCCATATTTTGCTCCTTTTTGGAACAAAATATACAAAATTAATGCGAATGGACTATCCAGCGCCTTTATTTGACTCTGGCGAATTCCCCATGAAAGTCCCCTTCGTTATTTTTCTGGCTGGAACTGGACGACTTCGCCTTTTTGGAACTGCTGCTGGCTTTGCTTGAGGAACTTGTTTCTTCTTCCTCGAACTCTTCTTCGTTTTCTTCTTTTAGACATACGCCGGAATCATAGAATTCCAAGGAATCACGAGGCGGATAATTTTCTAGGGAATAACAATAGAGTTCTTCGTCATCATTATTGGACAGTTTGAAATCATCCGGATGATTGACGCAAGAATCCAGCAAGGACATGAGTTCAGCGGTTCTCTTGCTGTAGTATTTTTCATAATACTTGTTGTATGCCTCCGTATAGGCCGCTTTTTCTTCCTCGTAAGCCTTGACTTCTTCTTGGTGTGCCTTGAGATCTTCTTCGTAGCTTAGGTATTCTTCCGTGAAATGCGTTGTTCCGTCGGGGCAATAGACGGACTTTGTTATACTGCCTTCAGTAGAAAGCGCTCCGTATAAGGGTGGGTTACGATGGGCCAGCGTGTCTGCCATTTTAAAGAGGCAGAATGTTGTCGTATATGGGTAAAAGATCGTTTCGTAACCTTCGTCATAATATTTTACATGAAAAATCCGCTCCAAGACAGAGTCGTGGATGTCGATTTGCGCCCTCCGCTCGGCAGATTTTTCTGCGTCTTCCTTTGGATCCTTTTTATAGGATTCATCCCGGTAGTCTATCGGCCATATGTGATCAATCGATCGGCAATTAAAGTAATTCGAAGAACTGCTGCTTGACGATTTAACGTGGCTCGAACTGCTGGATTTGTTTCCGACGGTTGAGCTTCCGGAGTCTGTTGTTGGGGTATCGGGATTGGCTGTTGCGTCCTCGTTGTCGCTGGCGGCCTTTGTAACGGAATCGTTGGAACACCCCGCCCAGAAGATTGCCGCGGATACGAGGATGATTTTGTTCAGGAATTTACGGATATTCATGGACCCCTTTTTTTTATGAAATATATCAATTTTTGTTCATTTTTGTTCATTTTTGCTGAATATGCCGTAATCCTGTGATAAGAGCTATTCTTTTTTTGAAAAGGAAAAAGGCCCGAGCCTCGTGCCTCGAACCTCGAACCTCTAACTTCGAACCTTTTACGCCCCCGCTTCTTCCAATCGCTTCACGTGGCAGTACATCAGTTCCCCGGTTTTCTCGTCGCGGAGGTGCAGGCTGGACCCCTCGCAGTAGCGCCAGTACTTGCAGTCCTTGCAATCACCGGTCTTTGCCCAGCTGTGGTCGCGCATCACCTGGTAGCGGTTCTGCCACACGTCCCACAGGTCGTCTTTGTAGATGTTGCCCTGGATGAAGTCACCACGCAGGCTCGGGCATGCCGAGATGCTGCCGTCGCAAAGTACCGAGGCAATATTTACGCCTGCCCTGCAAAAATACGGGTAATCGCGGGCTTCTTTTTCGTAACTTCCGAGGAATCCTTCGCAGTCGGCACTTACACCGATGATTCTCTGCTTCTTGACTTCCCGGATAAAGTCGTATATCTGTCGGAATTCCTTGCTCGTGAGCTGGAAAAGCGGATTGTCCTTGGCGCGGCCCTTCGGGAACACGGTCGCGACTCGCCATCGCTTTACTTCGAGCTTGAGGAGCAAATCTAAGATGCGGGGGAGTTCGGCCAGGTTCCTCTTGTTTACGCAGGTCATTACGTCAAAGGTGAGTCCCGGGGCATGCGATGCCATGTTGATGGCGCGGATGGCCTTGTCAAAGCTATGCTTGTCGCCGCGGAAAAAATTGTGTGTTTCTTCGAGGCCGTCGAGGCTGATGGTGATCGAGCGCAGCCCTGCGTTCAGGTACTTGGTGAAGCGTTCAGGCGTCATTGCGAGCCCGTTTGTGACCATGCCCCAGGGATAGCCGCGCTCCTGGATTTCCTTGCCACATTCCTCGAGGTCGGGGCGCATCAGCGGCTCGCCACCGGTAATCACCACGATGAAGTTTTTCGGGTCAATATGCGGTTTCAAGGAATCGAGCACCTGCAAAAAGTCTTCGCGAGGCATGTCCGGGATGGCGTCCTTCACGCAGTCGCTGCCACAGTGCTGGCAGTGTAAGTTGCAGCGCAGCGTACATTCCCAAAAGAAATACTCAAGCGGATGCGCCTTGATTTCGTTGTGGCGGTAGAGACGGTAGGCCTCGAGGGCGAGTTTTTTCTTCAGAGATAGCTTCATATATTTTCCCCGTTATTTTTTTTTCGGACAATCTACTGTGGCGACACAATTGTTGTATGAATGGATTGTCCCGGCTGAGTCCGTGTAGTTTACGTCGTAGCAAATTTCAGGCCCGACGAACTGGCAGTTCGTCGCCTCGCACCTTTCGTCCGGGTATGGTGTGTCTTCCCGGAAAAAGAGGTCCTTGTCTATCATGTCACGAACTTCGGGATCATCGTAGTAGAGTTTCGGATGTCTCAGGTATTTGTACCTGTTCTCGCATTCGATGATGTCAAATGTCTTTCCCGATGGAGTCACGGCGGTGGAATTGTAGCACTTGTAGGAGTTGCAGCCGTAGGTCGCTACGCTATCGTCGCTGTTTTCGCAGCCCCCCCAAAAAAGGGCGAGCATGGAAAGGAAAATGTATTTGAAATGCTTATAGAACATGGAATCTAAGGCGTTAGGGTGCCGGGTCCGGCGGGGTGATGCAGTCGCGAATTTCCTGTTTGAGGAAATTCTGGATCTTGTCGATTTCCTTGAGATAGTGCGGGTTGTCGGTGGTGTCTCCGTCGCAGATCTGTTTTTTGGCGAGAACGTTGACCGAATAAGAGTCGTTGCCCTTCTTTAAGAAGATTTCGCCTTCCGTTTCTTGAATGCGGGAAAGGCAACTGGAGTCACTCGGGGTAAGGTTTTCCCCTTTTTCCGCCTTGGCGCTGTCCAGGAGGGCGGCCTTGTCTTTTTCGAACAGCTCTTCGAGTTCGCTCGTTGTCACAAAGTCAGTTTTTTGACAAAGCGGGGACGGGGGCGTTGCGCTGCTGGACTCCGGCTCGGCGCTGGAGCTGGAGTTGGACTGGAATTGTTCAGGATACTTTGCCTTGAATTCTTCTTCCGTATAGAGTGTGCGTTCTTCGTCGCTGAAGAACGAGCCTACGGGATACGTTTCGTTGTTTGTGCATTTGTATACCGCGTATCCCACATCCCTGTGCGTACAGTTGTCCTGCACGCCGTATTCGGGGGCTCCGTAGTCAAATCCTACGTATAGATCGTCTTCGAGGGAATCGAGTTCTGCCAAGGTCCGGGTCTGGTTTTCTTCCAGCATTTTTTTCCGGGTTTCCGTCCAGTGGTGTTTGTCTTCTCCATCAAGGCAATTGCCGGAGCCGCTGATCATGGACTGTGTGCAAATGACGCTCGGATCGCTTGCCAGCCGGTACTGGTTGCTCTCGAGGCTGGAACTGGACTGCTCCGCTACTGTGGAACTGGAACTTTCTGCAACGTTTCCGCTGGAACTCGATTCGGCAATGCCGTTGGAGCCGGATGCCTCGGAACTTGACGAAATCGTGGTGGCATCGGAACTGGATTCCTGTGAGGGGGCGACTCCGTATAGGGGCTGCGCATCGTCTTCGTAGGAGCAACTTACCCAAAAAAGAGTGGTCAACGCGAGCGCGATTTTTTTCCAGTGCCTGTAAAACATATTTTCTCCTGTGCCGCAAGATGTATCGATGTTAGCTTTCTTGTTTAATATATAATATGTCGCGGTGGATGTAAACGATTTTCCTGCTATAGAGACACATGGTGTTGACTTTTGTCAGTCAGTCTGTTTCATATGATACGCGCTATTGTTCCGGCCTAGAGGGGCATTCCGTGGTCGGGACGCATCCGCCGTTGTTTCGCGGGTTCCCGAACTCGTCCAGGACGACATTGTCGATGCAGACCGAAGACGGGGCGCAGTTGGCTGCATAGGATGATGTTGGCTGCGGCGCCGTACTCTCGACCCCTTCGGGCAAGGGAAGGCGGCTTTCCGATACGCCCACGATGGGTTCGCGCAGGTACTTTTTCCCGTCGTCGCATTTGATGATGTCGAATGAAGTTCCCGCTTCGTTCTTGGCGGTATCGTTGTAGCACAGGACCGCTTCGGAAGAATCCTTGATGCCGAGGCAGTTATCGATTTGTTCACCAAGTTTCTTTTTTATTCTTTCGCGGTCCTTGTCGCATTGTTCTGATTTCTGGACGGCTTCTTCTTCGGTTATTTGACTTTGTTCTGCATATTTTTTGAGTGACTGCGAAAAATAAGTGGATCCGTCGCTGCATTTGATATCAAGAGTAATCTCGGAGGAAGGGCCATAGAGCATTACCGGCTTTTGTATGGTGTCCAGTATGCTTTTTAGGCATTCCTTGGTTTCTTCGGAAATAGGATTGGCGGATCCGGAATCGGATAGCAGAATTTCCTGGATTCTGGAATGTGCAAATTGTTCCGCCAACTGTTCCGCACTCATACCAAATGACGGGTTGCACCCGTTTCGGTTCGGCTCGCAGGAATCCGGAACGATTTCCGCTTGGTCCCTTATGTTGATGATCTTCGATATATTCAAGTTGCCTGACGATGAAGATTTTTCCTTGAAAACGACTTCCGTAGGTAATGTTTCTTCTGCCGAGGAAGATGTATTTTCCGCCGCAGAGGAACTCTGCGCCGAGTCGGTTTCTGTAGCCGAGGAACTTTCTACAACAGCAGAACTTTCTACGCTGCTAGAACTGATTGACGATCCTTCCGTATCGTTCTTCGGGGAACTGACATCGCTGTCGCTACTGCAATTGGCCCAGAACAAAGCAGTCGATACAAGGAAAAGATTTCTTAAATGTTTGCGAATAATCATAAAACACCCCCTTTCCTTGCAATATACTTTTTTTCCAAAAATTTTACGAACAATTCTAAATACCGTATTTTTTAGTGATTGTAGGCATGTTTTTTAAACAAGAAACGAGGCCCGAATCCCCGAACCCCGTTTCTCATAGCTCATAGCTCACTGCTCATTGCTATTATGCTCCCGCGTCCTCGAGACGTTGGACGTGGCAGTAGGCCAGTTCCTTTGTCTTCTCGTCGCGCAGGTGCAGGCTGGAACCTTCGCAGTAGCGCCAGTACTTGCACTTCTTGCAGTCGCCGATCTTGGCCCAGCTGCGGTCGCGCATCACCTGGTAGCGCTTCTGCCACACTTCCCAGAGATCGTCCTTGTAGATATTGCCTTGGATGTAGTCGCCGCGCAGGCTCGGGCATGCCGAGATGCTGCCATCGCAAAGCACGGAGGAAACGTTCACGCCGGCACGGCAGAAGAACGGATAGTTGCGGGCGTCCTTCTCGTAGCTGCCGAGGAAGCCTTCGCAGCCGTAGTTCACGCTGATGACGTTCAGCTTCTTCACTTCGCGGATGAAATCGAATACCTGGCGGAATTCCTGGTTTGTCATCTGGAACAGCGGATTGTCCTTGGCACGGCCCTTCGGGAACACTGTCGCGATACGCCAGCGCTTCACACCGATTTTTAAAAGCATATCGAGAATCTTCGGGAGTTCCTTGAGGTTCTGGCGGTTTACGCAGGTCATCACGTCGTAGGTGAGCCCCGGTGTGTGCGCCGCCATGTCGATGGCGCGCAATGCACGTTCAAAGCTATGCGGGTCGCCACGGAAATGGTTGTGGCTCTCTTGCAGACCGTCGAGGCTGATGGTGAGCGAGCGGAGCCCCGCATTCAAAAGCTTCACGAAACGTTCGGGCGTCATGGCAAGTCCGTTTGTCACCATGCCCCAGGGGTAACCGCGCTTCTTGATTTCCTGGCCACATTCTTCGAGGTCGGGGCGCATGAGCGGTTCGCCACCGGTAATCACCACGATAAAGTGCTTGGGGTCAATGTGCGGGGCGAGCTTGTCGAGCACGTTCATGAAATCTTCACGGGGCATGTCGGGGATGGCGTCCTTGACGCAGTCGCTACCGCAATGCAGGCAGTGCAGGTTGCAACGCAACGTACATTCCCAGAAAAAGTAGGTGAGGGGGTGAGCCTTGATTTCGTTGTGGCGGTAAAGGCGGTAAGCTTCGAGAGCGAGTCTTTTTTTGAGTGAAAGTTTCATGATAGTAAGCAGGGGTTGGTGGTTGAAAGGCTGTGGTGGTTAGGATTTCTAAAAGCGTTCTTCCTTAGTATAGTATTTAGTTTCGAATTCGTCTTGGGTAAGTTCGAAACTGCTATCCTGCGTATTGTAGCAATCATAAGATGTTATGTTATCTTTATTGGATTCCCAGCAATAAATGCCGTCTTCACAGGAGTATCTGTTTGAGCAAGACGGATACGACATGGTGCAGTTCTCGTAGTTTCCGGCAATCTTGTCTTCTTCGTTTTCGCAATTGTATAAAATGCCATATTCAGGGCACATTTCCTCAAGCGAACATGCCGTCTTTTCTTCGCTAGATGAAGAGTCGTCGCCACATCCACCCCAGAACAGGGCGCATAGGCTTAGGAGTATTTTTTTCCAGTGATTTCGTAGCATGTTAGTAAACGGTGGTTAGGGGTTGGTGGTTAGGGTTGCTAATTTTGAGGCCTTTCGGGGCACTCGATGGAGGGGTAGCAGCCGCCGACGGGCTGCTGGTTCCCTTTTTCATCTATGGTAAATCCGTCGATGCAAATGTCCGGTTCCCTAGTACAGTTTACTGCTATGCCGTCTCGCGGGTCGGGGGGCTGGGGATGGACTCCCTGGGGCAATTCCGCTTGTTTTTCGGGGAGGTCCATGTATAGGCTTTGGAATCTCAGGTATTTTTGCCCGTCGACGCATTCGATGATGTCGAAAACCTTGCCCGAATCGTTTACGGCGGTGTCGTTGTAGCAATTTAAGGGCTCTACTCCATATACCGGTACGGGTAATTCGAAACTGGAGCTGGATCCCGCGATAACGCTAGAACTGGACAGCGCAATGCTGCTGGAACTAGATTCCTTGATGTTGCTGGAACTGCTTAAGTCGAGTGGAGGAGGGCATTCTATCGCTCCGCAACCATATGTCGGCACAGGAACTTCGTAGCTTGAGCTAGATTCTACAAAGCTTGAACTTGTTTCTACAAAACTGGAACTGGACTGCTCACCATTTGCCCCGCTGCTTTCGGGAATTTCCATACAGGGGTCCGTGTCGCAGGGCACTTCGATTCCGTATAGGGATGGGGACACTTGGGGTACTTCTTCTGCCGATGACGAAGTATCGTCGCAACTCGCCCAGAAAAGTGCGGTCATCGTAAGAGCGATTTTTTTCCAGTGTTTGTATAACATAGAACTTCTCAATTATGCGTGGTGGCTAATTTGGTTTTTCGGGACAGTCGATGATGGGGTGGCAGCCGGCAAGCGAATCTTGCTCGACTGGAATGTTGGGATTCCGTTCGATGCAAATGTCCGATTCGCTTGTGCAGTTCGCTGCTCTGGTTGTACCGGCCGTGGGCGCAAAGACCTGGACGCTGTCCGGAAGGGGCGTGTCCTTGGTTGCATCATAGGGATTCCTTAGGTATTTTTTCTTGGATGACTCGATGATGCCATCGCCCGACTTTGGCCCGCATTCGATAATCTCGAATTCAACCCCTTCCGCATTATTTTCGGTGGTGTTGAAACAGTTGTATGTGATTCCGTACAACGTGGAACTCATGCGGAGTTCGCTGCTGGAACTGGTGGAGGGAACTCCGTACGCCGGCACACTCATGCGGATTACACTGCTGGAACTTTCGGTTGAGGAACTGCTTTTGGGCCTGATGCTGGAACTGGTGGAGGGAACTCCGTACGCCGGCACACTCATGCGGATTTCACTGCTGGAACTGGTGGAGGGAACCCCGTACACCGGCACGCTCATGCGGATTTCGCTGCTGGAACTTTCGGCAGAAGAACTGCTTTCGGGCCTGATGCTGGAACTGGTGGAGGGAACTCCGTACGCCGGCACACTCATGCGAAATTCGCTGCTGGACGAACTGTATTCCGGATTCGAATTGTTGTCGCCACCCGTGACGGATATTGTGTCTCCGCAACTGCTCCAAAAGAATGCAGTCAGCGCGACGGCGAATTTTTCAAAGTGTTTGTAGAACATGGCTTATTTCCTCCTATCCTCAAATCTACCCGATTGATAATCTTTATTTGTTCTTAGTTGTCCTGCTTATTCACGGGAGCGTCGTAGTACATCTGGAATTCGGCCTCGTTGTAGACTTGGCCATTGCTACAGGTGTAGGTCTTCTTGGAAATCTTGACCACTCCGTACTTGGGGCAGACATCGCCTTCGCATGGAAGGGGCTGCTTCTCTGTCGTGGTTTCTTCCACGCAGGTCACGCCGTCTTCGCACTTGTATACCGTGTTTCCGTTGTTGTTTTGGGTGGCTTTACAGGCCGTTTTACTCGACACTCCGTATTTGGCGATGATTTCGCCGAGGGAATCGGGTTCTATGGGGGCCACTACACCGTATTTGGCCGCGATTACGCCATACAGGGCGACCATTGTGTCAACGGTAAACGGGCCGCAGATGTCCGAGGGGCATCCGTACAGGTCGACGGGCTCGTCCAAATGACTGCTGTTGGATTCCGCGCTTGTGACTTTACCAGAGGAACTGCTTTTGGCGACTCCGCTGTTCGAATTTGAGGAGTTGCTTGCCGTGCTGGTGGCTTCACCGGACGATGAAACCTCGTTTCCGGAGGTCCCGTTAGAACTGGACGAGTTTCCTTCAGTTATGGAACTGGATGTGTCCGTTTCGTTCACCGAAATAGGGTCGGATGAAGACTCGTCACAACTGGCCCAGAAAAATCCGGTCAGGGCAATAGCGATCTTTTTCCAGTGCTTGTAAAGCATTTTTCTCCTCCTTTCGCTGTTTATTTATTTTCGTCGTCGCAGGTATTGTTAAATACGCAGGGCGGGCCGTACAAAGCGATCGGCATTTGTACTGAATCTACAACAGGCTTTACTTCGATGGTTTCGATTATGGGCATATCGTAGAGCATCTGGAATTCGGCCTCGTTGTATGTCTGGCCGTTGTCGCAGGTGTACGTTTTCTTGGATATCTTGACTACTCCGTACTTGGGGCAAACGTTGCCGTTGCATGCAGGGGCTTGCATTTCTGTAGTCGTTTTTTCTACGCAGGTCACACCATCACTGCATTTGTAGGAGATGGTTCCGTCTTCGGACATGGATGGCTCGCATGTCGGTTTGTTTGGCACTCCGTACTTCGCGACAATCTGGGAGAAGGAACTGGAACTTTCGGGGAGTATTACGCCGTATTTTGCTGCAATTTGAGAGAAGGAACTGGAACTCTTGGGGCGTATTACGCCATACTTGGCAGCAATGTTGGCGATGGAGTCGGAGATGGTGGCTGTGTCGGCGATAAACGGATCGCAAATATTCGACGGGCAACCATACAAATCGACGGGCTCGTCCAGGGGATTGCTGCTGCTGGAACGGGGCTTTTTGACACTGGAACTGCTTTTGGTCGTGCTGGTGGTATCTGTGCCTGGATTAGGGGTGTCTTGGGCATTGGAGGCCTCGGCACCGGATTCCACGCTTGCTTCTTCTGCGCTGGATGCGGTACTCTTGGCCTTGGAGCTAGACGAAGTGCTTGCTTCTTCTGCACTGGACGCGGCACTCTTGGCCTTGGAACTGGATGATTTTCCAGCTTCTTCCGCGTTTGATGTTATACTTGCTTCTTCGGCACTGGATGCTGCACTCTTGGCCGTTTCGCTTGATGCGGCGTTATTTGCCTTGGAACTGGACGAGCCCCCCTCGGTATTTTCGGAGATGGTGTTGGACGGAGTGTCCGGATTCACCGTAACGGGACCGGATGCCGTTTCGTCGCAGCTTGCCCAGAAGAATCCTGTTAGGGCGATGGCAATTTTTTTCCAGTGTTTGTAAAGCATTTTTTTGTTCCTTCGGTTTGTTTTGGTTACAAGTCCTTTTTAAAGAACACGCCGTAGAGAGGGGCGGGGAGAGGTTCCGTTATTTCGTACTTGTTGTTGAATTCCTCTTCAGTAAGATTGACAGACTGATTCTTGTAGGTCGTCTTCCCGTCTTCTACATCTATGGTGAACTTGTCACCATCGGCACATTCAACTTCTGTTCCGAATATTTCGCATGAAATTTTTCTTTTTTCCTTGGAATAACGGGTCAGGAATTCGGCTTCGTTATAGACTTTTCCGTCACAGAGATAGGTCTTTTCGCTTATGGAGATAATTCCATAAGCAGGACACACTGTTTCGACACCTTCTTCTGTTTCATTGGTACTGCAAGGCAGACTTCCACTGCTTACACTCTCTGTTTCGACGCAGACTACGCCGTCTTCACAACGGAGTGTGGTTTGGCGAATCGACGAATTTACATTTGTAGCATCGTTTGTTTCGATTGTAACATCATCTGGATAGCAGGGCGTTTTTGCCGGTTCGGTGGATGACGATGATACGTTCAAGCGGCCTATAACCCCATAAAGAGGGACGGCATCCAAGCCGTCAAAGGCACCGCTGGAAGATTGTACTTGCTCTGACGAGCTGGATGCAGCACTAGATGCAGCACTGGAACTCGAAGTTTGACTCGCTTCGCCTGCATTACCTGTTTCGGAACTAGAATTTATTTTGGAACTAGAACTGGGAGTTGAATTTTCGATGCTGGAACTAGATTGCTCAGAATCGGAATTATCGGATATGGAAACTGGAGTAACGGAGGTAGAATCGTCACAGCCCACCCAAAAAAACGCAGTCAACGCTAACGCGACCTTTTTCCAGTGTCTGTAGAACATGTCGAAAACTCACTTTCTCTCTCTAACATACAATATAACTTCTCTATTCCATAAAAAAACAAAAAAAAGCATTTTAATGACCTAAATCATGCTTTTTTGCATGTTGACAACCTAAAAAGCATCATTTTCAATAAAATCAGATACGAAATGCCATGCAAATTCTTCATTCAGTATGGCTATTTCCAGGCCACAGCTATGACAAAATGCAATGGAAAAAAATGTAAACCAGTCTATTTCTTCAAATCCGGTTGATATATTATTGTCAACACTTCAAATCCTAAAAGGGGTTGGTTATGAGAAAAAGATATATGTTGCCGCTGGCTACGGCTTTTTTTGCCTTGTGGGCTTGTGGCGGCGAAGATGACAGTTCCACGGTTACTCAACCGCAACAGGATCCTGTAGAACAACAGGTTGCTGATGCAGTCAAGGCCGCTTTAGGGCCTGATGTGAACTTGGATTCACTTAAAACAGCAAATCCTGCCTTTGTTGATTCCATTCGTTCCGTTATACTGATGATGGCGAATTTTGAGACGGCTTCCAGTCCTTCATCGTCGTCGGATGCCAGTGGCGAATTGTCGTCTGGTGTAGAAAATCCTGTAGAAACGGGCTCCTCAAGCTCGGATGCCTCTACTCCAGCTAATCCAGCATCTTCGGGAGAAAATCCTGCATCTTCTAGCGGAATTTCCAGCCCGGCATCTTCGGGCGAAGCTCCTGTTGCCGGTAGTTCCTCGTCTAGCGAGCACATCCATCATCATCATGGTAGTTCCTCCTCGTCCGGCCCTGCTGCGGATCCGGCTTCCTCGTCAGTGGCGCCTACGCCCGCTTCGACTCCCTCTACGCAGGCCAGTTCGGACTTCGTGGAAGACCACCGCAGCGAATGCCAGATTGGCGATATCCCGACGAGCGTGAACAACGCCAAGCTCCCGGACCCGTTTATGGGGCTCAACGGCAAGCGCATTTCTACGAAGGCTGAATGGAAGTGCCGTCGCGAAGAAATCGGCGCCATGTACGAAAAGCTCATGTTCGGTACTAAGCCGCGCAATCCCGAAAAGGTCGAGGGTTCCTACTCCGGCGGAAAGCTCACTATCAAGGTGACCGACAAGGGCAAATCCGGCTCGTTCTCCGTGAAGATCAGCAACGCGGGTACCAAGGACAAGCCGAAGCCGGCAATGATCGGTTTTGGTGGAGGCATGATGGGCGGCTGCGGAAGCCTCGGCAGTGCAACGAACGGTCTCGACATTGCTCAGATTACGTTCAATCCGGATGACGTCGCTCCTGAAAGCGGTGGCGGCATGTTCTTCCAGCTCTACAATGGTGGCCAGGGTACCATCATCGCATGGGCCTGGGGTGTCAGCCGTATCATCGACGCTCTCGAAAAGACTCCGGATGCAGGTATCGATGTGCACCATCTCGCCATGACGGGTTGCTCTCGCTGGGGCAAGGGCACGCTTGCGGTCGGCGCATTCGACGAACGTATCGCCCTTACCATCCCGCAGGAATCCGGTTCCGGTGGCGCCTCCCTCTGGCGCGTCGGTGCCCAGGTCAACAGGCAGAAGGGTAAGCAGTTCGTGCAGGGCCTGAACAGCGCCGGTACCGAAGGCAAGTGGATGATTTCCTCCTTCAAGAACTATGACGGCAAGGAAAATACGCTCCCGTTCGACCAGCACATGCTCGTAAGCATGGTCGCTCCGCGTGCGCTCCTCATCATCGACAACGCGGGCCAGGAATGGCTGGGCGAAGTGCCGTCAAACTACTGCGGCCAGGCTTCTCTCGAAACCTACAAGGCTCTCGGCGTGACGGAAAACTACACCTACAGCCAGGAAGGCGGCCACGGACACTGCCAGCTCCCGAACGGCCAATTTGACGAAGTGAAGGACTTCATGAACAAGTTCCTGCTCGGCAAGGACGCGAAAACGGGTAAGATTGACTACAGCAAAAACACTCAGACCATCGATTTCAAGAAGTCTGAATGGATTGACTGGGATACCCCGACACTGAACTAAAAGATATTTTTTTGTCTCCCCATATAAAGGCATAGGCTCATAGAGGCTTATGCCTTTTCTGTTTTACCCCTTTTTTCTATCTTTACGCTCGTAAGAAAAAATAACGAGGTGACTAATGCTTATTCTTCGTGGTACGCCGGCTCTGTCGGATTTCCGTCTCCAGAAACTTTCTTCCGATTTCAAGGCTGCGGGGCTCTCTGTCGCTACCGTTTACGCTGAATTCCTGCACGTGGTGGACCTGTCCGAGTGCCTATCCGATGCGGAAACCGAAACCTTGAGGAAGGTGCTGCACTACGGTCCGGCCCGCGAACCCAAGGCTCTCGAAGGCGAACTCTTTGTGGTGTGCCCGCGTCTGGGTACCATCAGCCCGTGGAGTTCCAAGGCGACCGATATTGCCCACATCTGCGGCCTCCCGGCCATCAAGCGCATTGAACGCGCGATTGCCTACTACGTGAAGTTTGAAGGTGCTGTCCCGGCTGGAGCCCGTGAAAAGATTTCGGCCAAAATTCACGACCGCATGACGCAGGCCGTGTTTGCCGACACTGCTTCCCTGGAAGTGCTCTTCAGCAAGGAAGAACCGCGTCCGCTGAACGTGATTCCGGTGCTCGACCAGGGCCGCGACGCCCTCGTGAAGGCCGACAAGGAAATGGGCCTCGCGCTCTCTCCGGACGAAATCGATTACCTCGTGAAGAACTTCACCGAGCTCAAGCGCAATCCGACCGACGTGGAACTCTACATGTTCGCGCAGGCCAACTCGGAACACTGCCGCCACAAGGTGTTCGGTGCCGAATGGACCATCGACGGCGTGAAGCAGGACAAGTCCCTGTTCCAGATGATCAAGAACACCTACCAGCTCCACAACTCCAACATCTTTAGCGCCTACAAGGACAACGCCGCCGTGATGAAGGGCGCTGTCGCTGGCCGCTACTACGCCGACCCGCGCAACAACAAGTACGACTTCCACAACGAAGAAGTCGACATCCTCATGAAGGTCGAGACCCACAACCACCCGACGGCGATTTCTCCGTTCCCGGGTGCTGCTACCGGTAGTGGTGGCGAAATCCGTGACGAAGGTGCCACGGGTAAGGGTTCCAAGCCGAAGGCCGGCCTCACGGGCTTCAGCGTCTCGAACCTCAAGCTTCCGGGTGCAGTCCAGCCGTGGGAAAAGGACTTTGGTAGCCCGTCCCGCATCGCGTCTGCCCTCGATATTATGATTGAAGGCCCGCTCGGTGGTGCCGCGTTCAATAACGAATACGGCCGTCCGAACATCCTCGGTTACTTCCGTACTTTCGAACAGGAAGTCGATGCCCAGAACGGCAAGGAAGTTCGCGGTTACCACAAGCCGATTATGTTGGCCGGTGGTCTCGGCAACATCAAGCACCAGCATATCGAGAAGGGCCACATTGACCCGGGTGACCACCTGATTGTTCTCGGCGGTCCGGCGATGCTTATCGGCCTCGGTGGTGGTGCTGCCAGCTCCGTGCAGAACGGTGCCGGTAATGAATCTCTCGACTTTGCCTCTGTGCAGCGTGAAAACCCCGAAATGGAACGCCGCTGCCAGGAAGTCATCGACCGCTGCTGGGCGATGGACGAAGAAAACCCGATTACGTTTATTCACGACGTGGGTGCAGGTGGACTTTCGAACGCCTTCCCGGAACTTGTGAACGATGGCGGCCTTGGCGGTAAGTTTGAACTTCGCAACGTTCCCAACGACGAACCGGGTATGAGCCCGTTCGAAATCTGGAGTAACGAATCTCAGGAACGTTATGTTATCGCTATTGCCGGTGACAAACTGGACGTGTTCGACGCTATCTGTAAGCGTGAACGTTGTCCGTACGCCGTGGTGGGCGAGGCTATCCCCGAAAAGCACCTGACGCTTACCGACAAGCACTTCGGTACGACTCCGATTAACATGCCGCTCGGCGTGCTCCTCGGCAAGCCGCCCCGTATGATCCGCAACGAAAAGAGCCAGAAGCGCCCGCTTTCTTCGCAGGTCGTTCCGGCCGATGCTACAATTAAGGATGTGGCACACCGCGTGCTCGCGAACCCGACCGTCGCCGACAAGACGTTCCTTATTTCCATCGGTGACCGTTCCGTGACGGGTATGATTTGCCGCGACCAGATGGTTGGCCCGTGGCAGGTGCCTGTTGCCGACTGCGCCGTGACTAGCGCAACGCTCGATACTTACGAAGGTGAAGTCATGAGCATGGGCGAACGCGCCCCGATCGCCTTGATTTCTCCGGCTGCCGCTGCCCGCATGACGGTGGCTGAATCCCTCACGAACATGGCTGCCGCCTGCGTGCCGGACATGGGCCGCGTGAACTTGTCTGCCAACTGGATGGCTACGCCGAACTACGAAGGCGACGGTGCCGACCTTTACGAAGCCGTGAAGTCCATCGGTATGGAACTCTGCCCGGATCTCGGCATCACGATTCCGGTGGGCAAGGACTCCATGAGCATGAGCACGGTCTGGTCCGACGCTAAGGGCGACCACCGCGTGACGGCTCCGATTTCGCTCGTCATCAGTGCCTTTGCTCCGTGCGCCGACGTGCGCAAGACGCTTACCCCGCAGCTGTTGCAGAAGAAGGACACGACGCTCGTGCTCGTGGACCTCGCTCGCGGCAAGAACCGCATGGGTGCATCCATTGCCGCCCAGGTTTACAACTTGCTCGGCGACAAGGCTCCGGATGTGGACAGCGCCAAGGAACTCCGCGCCTTCTTCGAGACCATCCAGAAGCTCAACGCCGACGGCAAGATTATGGCCTACCACGACAAGAGCGATGGCGGCCTCTACACGACGGTTGCTGAAATGGCATTCGCAGGCCACGTGGGCGTGACGCTCGATGCTGCCGCCCTCAAGGGTAACCTCATCGACGCGCTCTTCAACGAAGAACTCGGTGCCGTGCTGCAGGTCGCCAATGCCGACCTCGCCGCAGTCAAGGCGGCGTTCGAAGCTGCCGGCCTCGGCGATACCGTTTCTGAAATCGGTACGCTCAACGATACGTACAACCTGGTCATCGGCGACTACGCCGAAGGCCTCTCGGATCTTCGCGCCATCTGGAGCGACACGACCCGCCGCATCGCGGCTCTCCGCGATAACCCGGATTGTGCCGAAAGTGAATAC
>Ga0310690_10000458_pt1 | contig 87804 bp, 58 predicted proteins | sample AusTroGonzalo_MG_2_FD_207661 | JGI IMG/M metagenome (GOLD analysis project Ga0310690, IMG submission 207661) | Bovine rumen microbial communities from tropical cattle in Woodstock, Queensland, Australia - Gonzalo_04 (v2) (version 2) | ecosystem: Host-associated > Mammals > Digestive system >...
CGCTTGATGTTGAGGACTTGCCGTCATGCCCAGAGGGATGTACATTTAATACTGAAGTCATTCCGATTGACGAGGACCTGTACAGAGTGTACTATATGCTGGGGACCACTCAACATGGTGTCATACCCTTTGGTTGCGACTTCTCGTATGACTGCGATTCTGAAGGAAACATCAAGGGATTCCGTCGTTACCACAAGACATACATTCCGACACAACTCAAGATGGACGACGGCTCTCCAGTGCTATCTGTTGTTCACTCACACCTCAGGACCTGTCCGCTCATAGCACCAACCGACATTGCGTTGTTCCTTCTTTATGGATATGAGGCAGGGCTATCAGGGTTCAAAGTTCTCAGCACGGCATACCACTGCGTGTTCTCGTTTGACCCAGAAACATACGAAATCAACGTTGAACAACTGTAAGCATCCGCCTCATCAGCCACTCACGGTTGATTTCAATGAATTCCACGACCTTTCGAAAGTCGTTCCAGAGGTTCAATAATTCGACCGTCGGGCGAGCACCTGAAAACCAATCACTTACGTGGTTGGTTTTTTGTTTTAACCCAAAATGATTATCTTTGGGGGCTAAACCACATAAGTAACATGGATAACAAAGAACTACAAAAGGCAGTAAACCCCGTTTATTTGACCGCTAAAGGGACTTTGGGTCTTCTGAAAAAGGCAAAGGATCCGGATGCCATGGCCCTGATGGCTGAAATCGGCTTGGAGACGGATTTGCAGGAGCAAGCCAAGAAGATTCCCGACTCCATCGGGCTCTGTTACAGAACCGCCCAGTTGTCACGTTATGAAATATACAACACGGCTACGCTTCGAAGCAGCGCCCCCAATGTCGTGGACCTTCCTTCGGGTTATTCGCCCCGCGGGTTCCGCGTGTCATCGGCGGGGAAGCGTTATTTCGGCTTTGACCTTCCGGTGGTGATTGGGGATATGGCCCCTGCCGCCCAGAAGATAATGACTCCCGAGCAGCGCAGCCTGTCCAGCTACCATGCCGTGGACGCCACCAATTACCAATCCATGAAAGAGGCCTTGGGAGATGTCAAGGGCGAACTGTGCATCGTGACGGAAGGGCTGCTGGGGTATTTCAACGAGCCGGAACTGGTAAGCCTCTGCCAGGCCATTCACCGACTCCTCTCGGAGTATGGCGGAACCTGGATAACGGCCGATGTATCCATTTTAAGAATCTATGTGCTCACCTTCAGCACCTTGCTTAAAGGGGATGAACTCGCCTTCCTGAATCGTATCCAGGGGAAAGCCAACGAATTGGCCGATGTGAAGATGAACCAGAACAGTCTCTTCCTCCATGGTGAGGAGGGGGCCATCCGATTCATGGAGGAGCAGGGATTCACGGTAGAAGCCGAACCCGTCACCCACTATCTTCCGGATCTTCCCGGCGTGAAGGATGAGCTCCGGAATGCCTATCAGCAAATGAACATGCTCACGATGCGTGTCGCCTCTCCGAAAACCGGGACAAAGCAGGCCAAGGAACTTCCTTTTGCCATCGACAGTTCGGTAAAGGACGGAAAACTGGTCATGAGAATCCAGGGACGGGTGGACACCCTCACGGCGACGCAGCTGCTGAAAGCCTTCCAGGAGGCGTCCCCGCAGACCGATTCCATAGAACTGGACGTGGAGAAAATGCCTTATATCTCGTCGGCCGGTCTCCGGGTACTGTTGATCATGCGGAAGTCTGTCCAAGACCAGAGCCGGTTCAAGATACTCCATGTCCAGCCCGAGGTGGAAAAGATCCTGAAAATGACAGGGTTTGATATGCTTATGCTCTAAGCGTACCGCGCTATTTCAGCATTTTCTTGGCTAGCAGGCCCAGGAAGAAACGTTCCGAGGCGGACAACTTCTGCACCATCCCCAGGTAGATGATGTCCAGGGCTGCGTATTTACGGCAGTCCTTGAGGAACACGTCCATCTTGTCAGGACCGTTGTATTCCTGGGCGAACGCTTTCCAGAACTGGACCAGTTGCTTGTCGCTCAGATGGGCGAGAGCCTGCACGCGGTCTTTTTTACCGAAAATGTTGCAGAACAGGAAAAAGTGCCCCAGGTCGAATTGCGGGATGCCGTGGGTGGCACGACCCAGGTCGATCCAATATGGTTTCCCGTCGGCCATGATGAGGTTTCCCATCTGGAGGTCTCCGTGCAGGAGATGGTCGCTTTCGGGAATGGACTTCACGAATTCGACGAGCCGCTCCTTTGCCTTCCCACCGATCAAAGTGGTGCTCTCCGCCGCTTTCAGCATCATCTCTTTCCTGGAGGGAATCCACTGGCTGTCATTTACCTCCACGGCATGGAACGCTTTGAGGAGCTGCGCCATCTGGATGGCGCGGGCATCGATGGAGGAAGGGTCGTCCGCGCAGAGCCGGGAGAAGGATTTCTTGCCGATGATGTTCTGGCACTTCACCCCGTAGTACTCCCCTACTTCCACAATCTCGTACATCTCGGGAGTGGGGACACCGGCATCGAAGACAGCCTTCGGTGTAAAAAACTCCGCCTGGATGGCTTGTTCCGTCGTGTCAATGCAGTTGACTTTCAGCAGGACGCCCGGTTCTGCATCATTTACATAAGCGGCGCCGTTGCCGCCTTCGCCCACCTGTCTCCAGGCGGAAAGGTCAATTTCGGGGTAAGTTTTCATTGTGCAAATATACACAAATAGAATTATTTACGCGAATAGAATTCTATAACGCGAACTATTTCCCTCCGATGAAACCACAACATGGCAGGCCCGAGCCTTCGAGCAGGAACCTAAAACCGAAAGCGGCCAAAGTGGCGCACCGGGAGCCGGCTCTGGCGCATTGAGAGGCATGTTGCGGTGCTCGGAGGCCCGATATCGGCCTTCCGCGCACCACAGAAGCCATCTGAGAGGCCTCCAGGGCTGGTCGCCGTGCGCCAGTTTGGCGAGAATCGATTGGGCGATCAGATGCGCCAGTTTGGCGAGAATCGATTGGGCGTTCTGAGGGCCTTCGGTGTGAAGGTTCGCAAGAAACTAAAAGCGGACAAATCATCGGCATCGACGGTTTGTCCGCTTGGGTTTAGGGGGATCGGGAACTACCTTCTCCGGCCGGGCTGCTGCTGGGGATCGGGTTCCGGGTCGGTGAGGACCTGGGCGTTCATCCATTCGAAGATGTTGGCATGGCCCTGCGGGGCGACGGAGCCGCCGCCGTTGTTGCTGGGTTTGACATCGCCTTCGCTCTGTTCCTGGGACATGGTCACGACATCATTGAACAGGTAGCACCAGGAGAAGTGTCCGAAGAGTTTCTGGCCGGGGTTGTCGATGCCTACGACGTTCTCGAACATGGACATCCACACATTCTTGGCGCCGGCCTTGACCATCCGCTGGAAGGTCGGGATGCAGTGGGTCTTGGGATCGACGGTCGTGTCGTCGTAGGACTGGACGATCCAGATGTTCTCCTCGGCCAGGGCCTTGATCTCATTGTCCGAGATGTTGGCATCGGCATAGGCCTCGCAGGTCGGATAGGCCGCGGCGAAGAACTTGGGATGACGGATGAGCATATGCATGGTCATGAAACCGCCGTTGGAGCAGCCGCCGAGGTAGATGCGCTTGGGGTCCACATCGGGATGGTGGTCAATGTAGTCGTCGATGCAGGACTTGAGCACATCGGCATAGAGGGAAGGGTATTCCCCGTGGCCGAAGCCCTTGGAAGTGCCCATCCACATCGTCGGACACTGGATCGACAGGACATAGGCACCATCGGCACCGCCCTCGGTCGTGAAGTGGGACTGGATCCGGGGACGGATCAGGGAAACGACCTCGTTGCCCAGCAGGGTGATGGATACGTCAATGCCGCCTTCACCGCCGCCGTGCAGCCAGATGACGAGCGGGTTCTGCTTCCCGTCGCCCTTGAGCGACCAGGGCTCGTAGGCGGCGTAGGTCAGGGTTTCTTCCCCGAACTTGCCGGTCGATTTGCCGGTGAAGGTGCCCTTGTTGAAATAATCGGCCTCCGAGACGAAATCCTTCAGCGCCTTGTCGGTCCCGCATTCGATGGCGGTAAATTTCTGCTTGCCCACTTTCAGGGTCTTGCCCTTTTTCAGCGCCACCTGGACGCTGTATTCCTCTTTCCAGACCCCGTTGCCCTTGGTCAGGCCGAGGCCCCAGCCGGACGCCTTCTCCAGGCCCAGGGCGAGGTATTCCCCGTCCGGGTCGAAGGCCCCCCGGGCGTCGGAGGGATATACCGAGAGGACGTTGCGTTCCGTCCCGTTCGTATTGACCGTAAAGATAGAGGGATCCGGATTGACGAGCTTGATTTCCGGCTTCACTACCACGAGGTTCACGGCCGTCGTGGCCTCATAGGTGGTCACGCCCACGACCTGGGGTTCCATTTTCAGGGTCTGGGCACCGGCGGCCACGGCCAGGGTCAGCGCCAGGGCGGCCAGGATAGGTTTGGTTTTGTTCATAACAGTGTCGGATTGGTTCTTATGGGGTAAAGATAGAAATAATAATCTTGGATTGCAAGCACACCGGGAGCAGGCCCTTTGAATATCCGAAGAAAGTCCTTATCTTAGCGAAAACTATTGAGTATGAAAGATTTTGTATACTATGCCCCGACGGAGGTCGTGTTCGGTAAGAAGTCCGAAGAAAAGGTAGCCGGCCTGGTGAAGAAATATGGCGGACACAAGGTCCTGGTCCATTATGGCGGCCAGAGCGCAAAGAAATCCGGCCTGCTGGACAAGATCTGCGGCCTGCTGTCCGAGGGCGGTGTCGAATTCGTTTCCCTGGGCGGCGTCGTCCCCAACCCGCGCCTGTCCAAGGTGCAGGAAGGTATTGACCTGTGCCGGAAGGAGGGGGTGGACTTCATCCTGGCGGTCGGCGGCGGCAGCGTCATTGACTCGGCCAAGGCCATCGCCTGCGGCGTCCCCTATGACGGCAATGTCTGGGACTTCTACATCGGCAATGCCGATGCTACCTGTTATCTCCCGGTCGCCAGCGTCCTGACGATCCCGGCCGCGGGCAGCGAAATGAGCGATTCCAGCGTGATCACGAACGAGGACGGCGACCTGAAGGTGGGCTATTCCAACGCCCTGAGCCGGCCCAAGTTCGCCATCATGAACCCGGTCCGCACGTTCACCCTGCCCCCGTACCAGACGGCTGCCGGCGTGACGGATATGATGATGCACACGATGGAGCGCTATTTCTCCCACGACGATGACATGGACCTGACCGATGCCCTCGCCGAGGCGGTGCTCCGGTCCATGAAGGAGAATGTCTTCAAGGTGCTGGCGGATCCCGAAGACTACCGCGCCCGCGCCCAGGTCATGTGGGGCGGCAGCGTGGCCCACAACGACCTCACCGGCTGCGGCCTGACCGGAGACTGGGCCACCCACCAGTTGGAGCACGAACTCAGCGGTATGTTCGACGTCACCCACGGCGCCGGCCTCGCCGCCATCTGGCCCAGCTGGGCGCGCTATGTCCTGAAGGAGAACGTCAGCCGCTTCGTCCGCTTCGCCGTGAACGTGATGGACGTCCCGCAGGACTTCACCGATCCGGAAGGCACGGCCCTCAAGGGCATCGAGGCCATGGAGCGCTTCTACCGGGCGATCGGCATGCCGGTGAACATCCACGAACTGATCGGCAAGGAGATCACCGACGAGCAAATCCGCGAAATGGCCCGCAAGTGCTCCCGCAACGGCACCCTCACCCAGGGCAGCTTCAAGGTCCTCCGCACGGAAGACATGGAAGCCATCTACCGCATGGCCCGGTAATCCGGGTGCTTTCTCAATAGACAAAGCGGACAAATCATCGGAATCGATGGTTTGTCCGCTTTGCGTTATCGCCTTCCCAAGCCTACAGCGGGAAAGGAACTTCCGTCATCAGACCTTCGTCGATGGTCTGGGCGGAGATGCCGCCGTTGCGGATGGCGTCGGACAGGGAGAAGGACATGGTATAGCGGATGTTCCGCTTGGAATAGAAACTGACGTTGTTGTAGAGGACGACGTCACTGCCGGCGCCGTCGTTGTAAATCAGTTGGACCGTATGGTAGCATTCCTTGTCCATGATGTACTGCTCGTAATCCACGCCTTCCTGCGAATACAGCGCGGTATCCTGTGAGACGGAAGGCATCAATTCCAGGCAGACGACCACATCGATGACGGCGGACTTGTTCTCATCCGGCTGGACCGTATATTGGTGTCCATAGGTACCGCTCAGGGTGACGGCCCCTTTCGTGAAGTCGGTGATGGTGATCCGGAATCCGATCATCTGGGCATATAACTTGACCTCGACCGTGGCTTGAGACGCCGGGTCGCAGAAGGCTACGCCCTGGTACCGGGTGACGGTAGACCAGTTGTTGGACTGGACCATATAATCCGTGATCCCTGTTTCCTGAACGACGCCATAGGTCAGGGGCCAGACGGGCTGGTCACCCGCCTTGGTGTACATCACCCGGTTCAGCGAGCCGTTGGCGACCCAGACGGCGTCGAACGGGACGCCGTAATGTCCGTCCGGGAACTTATGGACCCGGTTCTTGCCGTCCGGAATGTAGGCCAGGTCAATGCCGTACTTATTCATTTTGGCCATCTTGACAATGGCTTTCCCCAGATCGTCGAAGGTGCCATAGGCCGTCATAACCGGTCCGCCCGATGTGATCTGATAGACCCGCAGCGCATAAAGGCCGTCCTGCGTAACCGCCCTCGTAAGGGGTTCGGATGAAAAATCGAGCGCGGCTTTCAGCGAGACATACGCGGAATCCGGAGAAATCTCCGGCAACTGTTCGGGCTGGTTCTCCGGAATGGACTCCGGATCCATCCGCTGGCAGCCGACAATCGCCGCCAGAAAAGCGAATGCATAGAGGAAGTGTTTCATAGTTCACAAGTTGTTTCGGTTCCTCAAATATACTGCTTTTCCGGGATAATTGCTGTGTCTTCCCGCTTTTTGCGGTGCTGCCCGGGGAGAAACAGACGAATTCCACCCGCCTGGAGGATTTAATGGTGGTCTGGCGTGCCAGGTGGTCCAGCGCGTGGACCACCTTCTGCATCTGCTCACCCAATCGATTCTCGCCAAACTGGCGCATCTGATCGCCCAATCGATTCTCGCCAAACTGGCGCACGGCGACCAGCCCTGGAGGCCTCTCAAATGGCTTCTGTGGTGCGCGGAAGGCCGATATCGGGCCTCCGAGCACCGCAACATGCCTCTCAACGCGCCAGAGCATGCTCCCGGTGCGCCACTTTGGCCGCTTTCGGTTTAAGCCCTATCCCGAGCCTCCGGGCACAAAAATGGGCTTCTGTACGTTAAACCGTGCTTTATGCCACCTTGCGATAGGGGATAAGTTACAATTTAGCGAGTGCAAGGGCGATTTTGTGCCCGAAGGCTCGGGGGGGGGCCTTGCTTTCCGACTCGCCTTCCAGGTAAAACAAACGCGAAAAACGGCCACAGGAGCGTCGGAAACGACGATTTGTCCGCTTTGCGTATGGGTTATTGTAAAAATCACAAGTTGTTATTATCTTTGCGATAAACAACACAAAACACCCATGAAGAAGATCTTTTCCGTCCTGATGCTGGCTGCCGCCTGCCTGAGCCTGAGTGCCCAGGAGGCCGCCGTGAAGGTGATCGCCGAGAACCCCGACCGGGCAGCGAACAACATGCACTCCTACGAATTCGACCCGATCGTGGACACGAAGGCCCCGAAGGGCTTCAAGCCTTTCTACATTTCCCACTATGGCCGCCACGGTTCCCGCTATGAGCAGAACTCCACGTTCGCGCTGGCGGCCCAGGGGGCATTCGCCTGTCTGGACTCCCTGGACCTGCTGACTGAGGCCGGCAAGGCCCTGTATGCCGATGTGAATGCCGTCGTTGATGCCCACAAGGGGATGGAAGGTTCCCTTTCCCCCCGCGGCGCCCGTGAGCACCGGACCCTGGCCACCCGTATGGCGCAGCGCTTCCCCGATGTGTTCAAGAACAAGGAACGCTGGGAGGTGAACTGCTTCTCCAGCACCAGCTTCCGCTGCATCGTGTCGATGTGCAACTTCACCAACACGCTCAAGGAGAAGAGCCCGCGCCAGGAATTCACCTATACCAGTGCGGAACGGTTCATGGCGTACATCAACCCCAGCCTCCGCATCCCCAGACCCGGCGAAGCCCCGCAGCCGCCGCGCCAGTCTTTCACGCCGGAGATGATGGCCCGGATGAACGCCGCCCGGGCCGCCCAGAACCGTCTGCCGTTCGCGGGTGAGCCGGGTTATGACTTCACCCGTTTCCTCACGCCCCTGGTCAAGGACCTGGACGCGGCCCTCAAGGCCATCGGCAATCCCGAGCCTATGGTCAAGGCCGTCTTCAGCGCCGGCGGACTGTGCCAGGATGTCGATTTCCTGGGCGTGGACATCTTCCGCAAGTACTTCACCCCGGAGGAACTGGTCTATTTCTGGGCCAGCGGCAATGACTCCATCTACCGGATGTGGGGCGGCTCCGCCGAAAACGGCGACGTCATCCGCTTCGCCATCCGCCCGCTCCTGATGGACTTCATCGAGAAGGCCGATGCAGCCCTCCAGCCCGGCAGCCACCGGACCGCCGACCTCCGCTTCGGACACGACACCTCCGTCCTGCCGCTCTTCGCCCTGATGGGCGTGGACGACCCGCAGAACCGGGTCTTCCCCTACAAGCAGGCCCACGAGATGGGCTGGTACGCCTTCTTCCAGATTCCGATGGCGACCAACTGCCAGATGATCTTCTACAAGGACAAGAAGGGCGAGGTCCTGACCAAGGTCCTCTACAACGAGAAGGAAATCCTGATCCCCGGCATCGAGCCCGTTTCCGGGCCCTACTACCGCTGGGAGGAGCTCAAGGCGCACTTCATCGAGCTGTGCGACAAGGCCTCCGAGCCCTGGCGGAAAGCCGAAGCCGCATAACCCCTGCACACAACACAAATCCCTGATACTATGAAAAAGGTGTTTTTCTTTCTGGCCGCGGTGCTCTGCGTGAGCGCCCAGGCCCAGGTGAAGGAGGACTTCGTCCCCTCCCCCAACAACCAGCCCGGCAAACAGTACCCGATGGTCAATTCGGAAAGGTGCGTGCGCGTCCGCGTGGAAGCGCCGGATGCCCAGTCCGTGAAGCTGGACATCGGCGGCGTGAAGTATGACCTGGTCAAGGGAGAGGACGGCGCCTGGATCGGCGAGTCCGCCCCGCAGGACGAGGGCTTCCACTACTATCAGCTGAACATCGACGGGGCCAACGTGCCCGATCCGTCCAGCCTCTACTACTACGGGGCGAGCCGGTGGGGCAGCGGCATCGACGTGCCGGCTCCCGACCAGGATTTCTATGCGGTGAAGAACGTCCCGCAGGGACAGATGCGCGAAATCTACTATTGGTCCGAGGTGAACAAGGCCATGCGCCACTGCTTCGTCTATACCCCGGCCGAATATGACCAGAATACGGACAAGCGCTACCCGGTGCTGTACCTGCAGCACGGCGGCGGCGAGAACGAGTACGGCTGGCCGCAGCAGGGCCATACCGCCCAGATCATGGACAACCTCATCGCCGAGGGCAAGGCCCAGCCGTTCATCATCGTGATGGACAACGGTACCTGGACGATGCCTCGTCCCGCCGGTGGCCAGGGTCCCCGTCCCGGCATGGGCCAGGGCCCGCAGGGTCAGCGTCCGCAGGGCCAGCGTCCTCCGCAGGGTCAGCAGGGCCAGCGCCCGCGTGGCGGCTTCGGCCTTCCCAACGGCTGGGCCGACGGCTTTGCCAATACCCTGATCAAGGATGTCATCCCGATGATTGACAGCCGCTTCCGCACGATCGCCGACAAGGAGCACCGCGCGATGGCCGGCCTGTCGATGGGCGGCATGCAGACCAAGTCGATCACCGTGGCCCATCCGGAGGTCTTCTCCTCCCTGGGTATCTTCAGCGGCGGCACCATCACCGTGGACGACACCAAGAACAATCCGGAGTTCGCCCAGGGCCTCAAGCTCGTGTTCGTGAGCTTCGGCAGCCGTGAACTGGAGAATCGCGTCTCCGGCTTCGGCGACGGCACCGATCCCAGGCAGGAAACGGAAGCCCTGGCCGCCAGCGGCGTGAACGCCCACTTCTATGTCTCTCCGGGCACGGCCCACGAGTGGCAGAGCTGGCGCCGCAGCCTGTACCAGTTCGCCCAGCTCCTGTTCAAGTAGCGATGGCGTTCCAACCCTACCGGGAGGTCAGCGACCTTTCCCAGTTGCCGGCCCCGGACGGAACGGGTTACATTTCCCGGTACGTCTTCCAGTACATCGACTTCAACCAGGTCCCGCAGTATGTGGCTGCGGGACACCGGTTTACCGACTGCTGCTTCCTGGGCTGCGATTTCATGCCCGCGATGGAGGACCAGATCGGCAGCACCTGCCTGGTCTTCCCCCGCATGGGCCGGACCTACAACGTGTTCCGGGCGCGCCTGTATGATGCGGAAAGCCTCTATGCCGGATACGATCCCGAGAACGAGGACACGTACGCCAACTGCTTCGACGCCCGCGTTTATGCCGATTACATGGACAAGGGGATGGTGTGCGACGACATCCGCGAGACGCTCGGCCGCACCCTGCACGACCGGGCGATGACCGGTGCGATGCGGGAGTTCCTGAGCCGGTTCGACATCCGCCAGGTCGTGGCCATCATGGGCGGACACGCCGAGTTGCGCACCGATGAAGGATACCGGAGAGTGGCGCAGATCAGCAAGGCCCTGACCGAAAAGGGCAAGCTGATGGCCTCGGGCGGCGGCCCGGGCGCGATGGAAGCCACGCACCTGGGTGCCTGGATGGCCGGACGGACGCAGGAAGAACTGGAAGACGCGTTCGAGATCCTCTCCGTCGCCCCCACCTTCCGGGATGAAGGCTGGCTCCGGACCGCCTTCGAGGTCCGGAAGAAGTACCCGCAGCACAAATACCGCAGCCTGGGCATCCCGACCTGGTTCTACGGCCACGAGCCGGCCACCCCGTTTGCCACGGACATTGCCAAGTACTTCTACAACAGCGTGCGGGAGGACACCCTCCTGTCCATCGCCAAGGGAGGCATCCTCTACTCCCCCGGTTCCGCCGGCACCATCCAGGAAATCTTCCAGGACGCTTCCCAGAACCATTACGAGACCTTCGGCGATCCCAGTCCCATGGTCTTCCTGGGGAAGGAGTTCTTCACGAAGGAAATCCCCATCTTCCCCCTCCTGCAGGACCTGCTGGACCGGGGGAAATACAGGAACCTGCTGATTTCCATCACGGACGATCCGCAGGAAGCCATCGACACCCTCCTTTCTTCCCACTAAAAAAGCATCGGATTTTTCCGATGTTTTTTTTATATTTGTCCTACATAAAACACTGTTTCACAAGATGATAAAAAAACAGTTCATCGGTACCGCCCTGCTGGCGGCACTGCTGGGGGCCGCCCCGCTGGCCGCCCAGGATTTCCGGATCGGGCCGGAAGGCTATTTCCGCAACGAGGGCGTCGATGTGATGGCCTTCTATGATTTCTACCCGGAAGGGCACCAGGGAGGCGTGTGCGTCATCATGAACGGGAACCGGGTCGCCACGAACGGAGACCTCCGCTTCGAAGCCACCCCGGGCCAGTGGCAGCCGGTACCCCGGCAGATTTCCCGCGAAGTCGGGGACGGGGTCATCACCGCCACCCTCGCCTACCCGGACTCGTCCCGCCACCTGACCGGGTTCAACCCGATGGTCTATCCCGACGTCGTGATCCAGTACACCGTCACGACCCGGGCCATCGGAGACCACATCGAGGTCACCCTGGACCTGGACCGGCCCATCCCGGAAGCCTTCCTGGGCAAGGCGGGATTCAACCTGGAGTTCTTCCCGGGAAGCCTGTTCGGCAAGCCCTGGATGATGGACGGCCGGACGGGCATCTATCCCCGCCAGCCGAACGCCCCGCTCCGCCGGACCGAACCGAACTACAAGCATACCGGAGACTTCCACCCCGCGGGAAAGCCCGTCATCGACTTTAATCGCCTGATTGCCGAGGGGGAAGGCTACAACCCCATCGTGGCCGATGACATCATCGCCGAGCCCTATGCCGTGGGCCGGAAGTTCGTCTCCCGTCCGGACGACCCGTACACGAAACTGACGATCGAAACCTTGACGGAAGACCTCCAACTCTATGACGGACGGATGAACCACAACAACGGCTGGTTCGTCCTCCGGTCCGAGATTCCCGCCGGCGCCACGAAGGGGGCCGTGAAGTGGATTATCCGGCCGGAGATTGTAAAGGGCTGGCACTACGCACCGGTCGTGCAGACCTCCCAGGTGGGCTATCATCCGGACCAGCCGAAGGTTGCCGTGCTGGAACTGGACAGCCGGGAGCAGGCCGACGGGGTTGCGGAGGTGTTCCGCATCGGCCCGGACGGGGAGAAATCCGTCCTGGCCACGAGACCGGAGCCGTGGGGGCAGTTCCTGCGTTTCCAGTACGCCAAGGTGGATTTCAGCGGCATCCGCGAGCCCGGCCTGTACCAGGTCCGCTACCGGGATTCCCGCTCGTCCGTGTTCCGGATCGACGCCGACGTGTATGAAAGGGGCGTCTGGCAGCCGGTCATCGAGTATTTCCTGCCCAACCAGATGTGCCACATGCGGGTCAATGAGAAATACCGCGTCTGGCACGACGCCTGCCATATGGACGACGCGAAGATGGCGCTCAATGAGAACGGCATCGACGGTTACAACCAGGAGCCGGGTCTGTCCCCGTTCGCTCCGGGGGCCGATGTCCCGGGCGTCGCCGTCGGCGGCTGGCACGATGCCGGCGACCTGGACCTGCGCATCGAATCCCAGATCGGGGAATCCTACATCCTGTCCCTCGCCTGGGAGCAGTTCCATCCGGACATCGACGTCACCGCCATTGACCAGCAGAAGCACGTCACCGAAATCCACGAGCCTGACGGCCGGAACGACATCCTCCAGCAGGTCGAGAACGGCGCCCTGTCGGTGGTGGCAGCCTACAACGCCCTCGGACGGCCCTATCGCGGCATCATCAGCAGCAAGCTCCGCCAGTACGTGATCCTGGGCGACGCCGCGGCGATGACCGACGGGGTTCCGGGGAACGACGACGACCGCTGGATCTACACCGAGAACAATCCGATGCGCGACCTGACCACTGCCGCCAACCTGGCCGGGACCGCCCGGGCCCTCCGGGGCTTCAACGACCCGCTCGCGGACCGCTGCCTGGAGATCGCGGAGACGCTTTTCGCCCAGGTCAATGGTTTCAAACTCCAGGCGGCCGTGGAACTGTACCTCACCACCGGGAAGCCGGAGTATCGGCAGTATATCCTTGACAATCAGGGATTCGTCGCAAGAGGCGTCGGCTTCGCGGGATGGTATGTCGCCCGCGTCGCCAAGGCCTGGGAAAAGAGCCAGGATGCGGCTGAGCGCGCCTATGCCCAGGCTTTCCGGGAGGCCTTGGTCCAGTATAAGGACACCCAGGCCGCTACGGTGGCGGAAACTCCTTACGGCGTTCCCTACCGTCCTTCCATCTGGGGTGCGGGCTGGGACATCCAGCGTTTCGGATTCCAGCAATATTTCCTCGTGGACGCATATCCCGACATCTTCGGCAAGGAACCCGTGTACGACGCCCTCCACTTCGTGCTGGGCCGTCATCCGGGAAGCAATACGGCCTCGTTTGCCTCGGGCGTGGGCGCCGTCTCTGCGACGACCGCTTACGGCACCACCCGGGCCGACTGGTCCTACGTTCCCGGCGGAGTCATCTCCGGAACGGCCATCATCCGGCCCGACCTGCCTGAACTCCTCGAATTCCCTTACCTCTGGCAGCAGACCGAATACGTGCTGGGCGGCGGGTCTTCCCACTACCTGTTCCTGGTCCTGGCCAGCCGGAAACTGCTGGGGTTATAGGAGGATATGGACGCCCAGGCCGATGAGGACGAGCCCGCCCACGATGCGGGCGGAATAGCCGAGTTTCCGGCCCACGAAACTGCCGGAAAACATCCCCACGACGACGGATAAGGCCGTGAATATCAGGACGGACAGCGCGACAGGAGCGATGTCCGTCCATTTTGCATCGTCCATCGCCATGGAGAGGCCCACGGCCGCTGCGTCGATGGATGTGGCGACCCCGCCGATGACGATGCTCTTGAACCCGTCCAGGTTCAGGTGTTCGGACTTGCTGCGGACACCGTCCAGGAACATCTCGCCGCCCACGTACAGCAGAAGCAGGAAGCCGATGATATGGGCCACCTTCTCAAAATGGCCGACATACTCGGAGATTAATCCCGTGGCGAAGGAGCCGAGCGCCCAACCGGCGAGCAGCAGGCCCGTCTGGATGACGGCGAAAACCGCCGCGATGGTCCAGACCTTTTTCCGCATCTCCTCCCGCGGCAGCAGGAAAGAAGAGCAGAGGGAGACGGCAAAGCAGTCGGCGCAGAGCGAAAGGCCCAGCAGGATGGCACTGATCCAGAGGTTCATGGCTTGAATTCCTGACGGCCGGAGATGGCCCGCCCGAGGGTGAGTTCATCGGCATACTCCAGGTCGTCCCCGAAGCCGAGACCCCGGGCGACGGAGGAGACGCGGACCCCCGTATGGGCAATCTTTCGGTAAATGTAAAAAGCGGTGGATTCCCCTTCCACGTCGCCGCTGAGGGCGAAGATGACCTCGGCATTCTCCGGATGCTCAAGCGCTTCCACGCGGCGCACCAGGTCGCTGATGCTCAGGTCGGAAGGGCCGATGCCGGCAATCGGGGAGATGATGCCGCCCAGGACGTGGTACACGCCGTGGTACTGCCCGGTGTTCTCGATGCTCATCACGTCCCGGACGCTCGCAACCACGCAGATGGCGCTGTGGTCCCGGGAGCGGTCGGCGCATAGGGAGCAGACATCCCCGTCGGAGATCATCCGGCATTCCTGGCAGTAGTGGACCTCGTCCCGGAGCCGGTTGATGGCCTCCGTGAAATGATGGACGTTCTCCTGCGGCTGGCGGAGCAGGTGCAGGGCCAGCCGGAGGGCGCTGCGACGGCCCACGCCGGGGAGGGTGCCGATGGCCTCGACGGCATCGGAAAGGAGTTCGGAAGGATATTTCTCTTTATACGCCATGATAGTCGATGAGCCCCTCCATCGGGGAAGGGATGAAGCGGGTGAAAGTGATTCCGTATTCGGCGCCGAGGCGCTCCAACCGGGCGCGGCAGGCATTGCCGAAGCCGCCCACGACGCCCACGGGGAGGCGGTCGTAGCGGACGAGCGTGCGCTCGATGAGTTCGCGGAAGTTTCTGTCAATGAGCTCGTCCACATAGGCCTCGCCCCGGTGCTCCAGCAGGAAGGGAGCCAGGCTCCCGAGGTAGCGGGAAGGGGCCGGGGTCTTATAGACGTTGCGGACGACGGAGACATAATCCGCCTCGTGGTCCACGGCGAAAGCCTCCGCCAGGTCCTCCGGGACGAGTTCCTTGACCAGGTCGGCCAGGAACATTCGCCCGAGGGCGGCAGCGCTTCCTTCATCGCCGATGATGAACCCGCCGCCGTGGATGTTGCGGACGATCTTCTCACCGTCGTATTGGCATGTGTTCGAGCCGGTTCCGAGAATGGCGGCGATGCCGGGCCCGTGGCCGCAGGCGGCGCGGGCGGCAGCCACGAGGTCGGATGCGTATTCGCACCGGGCCTCCGGGAAGCGCTCCTTGAACACGCGGTCCAGGTCCGCCGGGAACTCCAGCAGGCCGGCGGCATAGAAATGCACCTCCTCCACGCCGGAGAACTGCGCCACCGCATCGGCAAAGACCGCGGCATTGGCCTCCGCCGAGATGGAGGAAAGGTTCATCCCCGGGGTTTGCAGGCGCTGGACGCGGCCGTCCGGGGCGAGGGCGCACCAGTCAGTCTTGGTCGCGCCGCTTTCGACAATCAGGATACGGTTCATATCAGGAATCGAAATAACGGAATGAATCCAGGATCCGGAAGATCATGTCCACGTAGGTGCTGGAAGTCTGGTTCCAGCGGAATCCCAGCCGGTGCAGCACCTGCATCGAGAAGGCATTGTCCGCGGCGTTTTCCACCAGCTGGACCTGTCCCTCCGCCTGGGTGTACGCGATGATGCTGGAGAGGATCCGGGCTTTCTCCGGATCGGCCTTCGCTTCATCCATCCGGCGGACGAATTCGTCCATTTCCAGGTAATCCAACGGTGTCCCGTCGTCCTGGTGCAGGCGGGAGAGGATGTCGTCCATCGGCAGCAGATGGTCGTTTTCCACGTGGAAGACGACATTGGCCTTCGGCGTCCCGGCCAAGAGTATCACGGCACGGGCGACCTCGTCGATGGGAGAGAACTCCATCCGGCCCTCCAGCAGCGGATACGGGCACGCGCCCAGCATCCGGTAGGCCTTCAGGCGGCCCATGGAAGCGTTGGAGTTGAAATTGATCTGGAACTCGCCGTCCTCCGCGCGCGGCGACAGATTGCCCACGCGGATGATTTTCGCGTTCAGGCGGCCTTCGGCGACTTTTTCCAGGATGCACCGTTCCGCCAGGAACTTGGACACGACGTACTGGTTGTCGGTGTTCTGCCCGAAGAAGAGCTTCTGCTCGTCCAGGACCGCCGGGACGGATCCTTCACTCATACCGCCCACACTCACGGTGGACACTTGCAGGAGCCTGGCGCCGGAGGCCATGCAGAACCTGACGAGATTCTGCACGCCCAGATAATTGACCTTGAGGATATCGTCTCCGCGGGAGAAGTGCTTGACATTGGCGGCACAGTTCACCACCAGGTCGAACGGCGTCCCCGAAGCGAGGAGGGAATCGAAGGCCTCCGCTCCCGTGATGTCGCCCTGGATGAGACGGATCCGGCTGCCCACGAGCGGACGGTAATTCTTCTCGAAATAGTACACCAGCATCTGAGACAGGCGCTGTTCTGCCGTGATGGAGCCCTTGCCCCGGAGCAGGCACCAGATGACGGTGTCCTGGTCCGTACGCTCGATGAGTTCACGCAGGACGTGGATGCCCAGGAAACCGGTGGCACCGGTCAGGAGGATGGACTTGCCGATGGCCTGGGACTCCCCTGTCAGGAAAGCGTCCAGGGTATTCGCCCGGAGAAGGGCGTCAATCGCGGCATAATCATATTCGGAGACATCATCCTTCGCTTCCACAGGCTTCTCGCCACCGCTCAGGAAGGCAGCCAGGGCGCGTGCGGTCGGGAAGTTGAACACATCCCCATAGGAGAACTTGAGGCCCCGTTTCTCGGCGCTGACCAGCACGCTCGTGACCATCAGCGAGGAACCGCCCAGATCGAAGAAGCTGTCGGTCGCGCCCACGCGCTCCATCCCCAGTATGTCGGCGAAAATCTCGCACAGGGCGGTCTCCGTCGGACCTTCGGGCCGGACATAGTCGCCGCCCGAGGCCATCACCGGGGCGGGCAGGGCCTTGCGGTCCACCTTCTGGTTGACGTTCAGCGGAATCTTGTCCAGCTTCGCAAAGGCGGCGGGAACCATGTAAGGAGGCTTCCGCTCCTGGATGAAGGCGGACAGCGCCTTGGTGTCCAACTCACCCTCGCACACGATATACGCGGCGATGAACTTGCCGCCGGAAGGATTGTCGAACGGCTGGACCGTCACGTCCTTCACGCCCGGGAACTCCCGGATCACCGCCTCCACTTCCTTCGTCTCCACCCGGAAGCCCCGGATCTTGACCTGACCGTCGTTGCGGCCCACGAACTCGATGTTGCCGTCCATACGGTACCGGACGATGTCACCCGTCCGGTACACCCGGTCGTAGGGATATCCGGAGGCAAAAGGATTGGCAATGAACGTTTCCGCCGTCTTTTCCGGCCGGTTCAGATAGCCCCGGCTCACCTGCGGGCCGGAGATCCAGAGCTCGCCCACGGCACCGGCGGGAAGCCGGCGGCCCTGGGCGTCCACGACATACAGCCGTAGGTTATCCAGGGGATGGCCGATCGGGATGTTGGGTTCCTTCTCCCGCACATCGAAGATGGTGGAGAAGATGGTGCATTCCGTGGGGCCGTATCCGTTGTGGAAAGCGTAGGAAGGCGGGTCCATCGACACCAGTTTCTCGCCGCCCACGGACAGGTGTTTCAGGGACGGATTCTGCGGATAGTTGGCGGCGAACATCACGCCCACCTGCGTGGTCATGAAGCTGTGCGTAATGCCGTTCTCCGTGATGAAACCGTCCAGCTGGGACATATCGTGGCGGGTTTCTTCCGGGATGATGCACACGCACGCGCCCGTGGTGAGGGCGGGATACAGGTCCATCATGCAGGCGTCAAACCCGTAACTGGCATAGGCCGCTACGCGGCTTTCCGGCCCGAGACCGTAGTATTTCCGGTACCAGGCGCAGAAGTTCACCAGGTTGCGATGCTCCAGCATGCACCCCTTCGGGACACCGGTCGATCCGGAGGTATAGAGCAGGATGAACAGGTTCTCCGGGGCGGGACCTTCCGGAACGGGGCCCGCCTTCAGCCGGTCGATATCCGCGGTGTCCAGCACCGGGCCGTCGTAAGAAGTGATCAACGGCCGGTACTTCGCATCGGCGATCAGCAGTTTCGCAGCGGCGTCCCCGATCATGAAGTTCAGGCGTTCCTGCGGATAGGAAGGATCCAGCGGCTGGTAGGCGCAGCCCGCCTTGAGCGCGCCCAGGGAGGCCACGGCCATCATCTCGCTGCGGCCGATCAGGACGGAGACGACATCTTCACGCCCGAGCCCCAGCGAGGCGATATGCGAAGCAATCCGGTCCGAAACCGCATCCAGTTCCTGATAGGTCAATGTCTTCCCATCGAAGGAAACCGCCGGCGCATCCGGCCGCCGGGCCGCCTGGGCCCGGAACAGCGACACGATGGTCTCGTTCCCATCGACCGGGATGGTATAGGCGTTGAAACCGTCCAGGAGTTTCTCCTGCGGCGCACCGATGAACCGGATACTGTCCATCGGCCCGTCCGCGAGCATTCCGCGGAGCACCTGGGCCATCGTGTCCGCAAAACTCTGCATGAGTTCCGGACTGTACAGGGAGCGGTCGTACTGGATGAGCACGCTTTCGGCCGATTCGCCGCCATTGACAAAGATGCTCACGGGGAACATCGGCGTCTCGGTCGCCAGATCCTCGGCGGTGACGGGGACTCCGCCCATCTTGTAGGTCTCCAGGAGGCCCACCTGGTAAGCGAGCATCACCTGCGGCTGGAAGCCGAAATCGGAAGAGACCTTGGCAAAAGGATAGTATTCGTGCGAACGGGACTCCGTGAAGACGCGGTCCGTCTCCTGCAGGTAATCGGCCACTTTTTCCACGCCGGTGTCGCCCACGAGCGCGAGGGTGTTGACGAACATGCCCAGGGTGTCGGACACCCGCAGGTCGGAACGGCCGTTGCTGACGGTGCACATATAGACCTTGCGGCTGCCGCAGAATGCGCTCACGGACAGGAAAGCGGCGGACAGGAAATAGCTGGCCGGAGAAATGCCCAGCGCGAGACAGCGGGCGGCAATCTCCCCGTCCACGGGAATCTCCAACGAAGCCACCACGCCGGGACCTTCGCCTTTCACCCGGTCGGGCAGGATGGCGCTGGCCCCTTCGCAGCCGGCCATGCGCTCCTGGAAGAACGCTTCCGCCTCCTTGAACCCGTCGCCTTCCTCCGACGCTTTCTGGTCGGCGGCATAATCGAAGTATGTGAACACCTCCGGGACAGGATCGACCCCGTCCACGGCGGCGCAAAGTTCCGTCATGAAGATGTCCAGGGACCGGCCGTCGAAGACCAGGTGATGGAAGTCGGTCAGGAGGTACAGGCCCTCGCCCGCTTTCACGACCTCGGCCCGGAACAGGGGCCCTTCCGCGAGATTGAACGGCTGGAGGAAACCGGCCTTGCAGTCCGCAAGGTTTTCCTCGGGGATGGTGGACAGGCCCACCTCCGGTTCCTTTTCGCAAGGAATCAGCATCACCTTCCCTTCCCGGACGTCGAAACGGGAGTTCAGCACCGGGTGGCAGCGCACCACCTTCAGGAAGGCTTCACGGACCGCCTTCGGATCCAGCGTACCCGGCAGGGTCCAGATCATCGGCAGGTTATAGACCGTCTCGCTCGGCGCCTTCATGCACTCGAAGTAGAGGCCTTCCTGCTGGAAAGTCAGCGGCTGCGGGGAAACCCCGTGGGACGCGCCGTCCGCCCCCCGGACGGCCTGTCCGGAGATCAAAGCCGTCAGTACGTCATTCTCAATCCCCTGCAGGGTCGCCGTCTTGACGAACGTGTGCATATCCACCGAGATTCCGTATTTCTTGTGCAGTTCCACGGCCAGGCGGAGAGCCGACAGGGAGGTCAGTCCGGCATAGACGAGGGGTTCCGTCAGGGAGAAACCGTCGATATGGGCGGATTCCCGGATGAGGGCGGCGATATCCTGTTCCAGGATGTTGAGCGGGGCCTCGACCGCGGGTTTCTCCGCCTTGCGGGCCTCCGGCTTCGGAAGGGCCTTCCGATCCACTTTCTGATTGACATTCAGGGGAATCGACTCGATCTGCATCGTCACCGCAGGAACCATGTAGGGCGGCTTCCGCTCCAGGATGAAAGCGTTCAAGGCGTCGATGTCCACCGGAGCGTCGCTGACGACATAGGCCGCCAGGAACTTGCCGGCGCCTTCCCCTTCCTCGTCAAAGGCCTGGACGGTCACGTCGGCGATGCCCGGGAATTCCCGGATCACGCTCTCCACTTCCTTCAGTTCGATCCGGAAGCCCCGGATCTTGACCTGCATATCCTTCCGGCCGATGAACTCGATGTCGCCGTCGGCCCGGTAGCGGACGATGTCGCCGGTACGGTACAGATGCCGGTAGGCGGGCTCGTCGGTGTAGGGGTTGTCCAGAAACACTTCGGCCGTCTTGTCCGGCCGGCCCAGATAGCCCTTGCCCACCTGCCAGCCGGAGATGAGCAGCTCTCCGGCCGCTCCCACGGGAAGGCGCTTGCCGCCCTTCCCGACCACATAGGCACGCACACCCGGGAGCGGGCGTCCGATCGGGATGTCAGGCTCCTGCACGGTCACGTGCTTGCTCACGACGTACACCGTGGTCTCCGTGGGACCGTAGCAATTGTAGATGCCGAACTGGGGCAGCTGGAAACTCGCCATTTTCTCGCCTCCGGTGTACAGGGCCTGCATGGACTTGTTCTCCGGGAAGTTGATGGCGAACTGCGTGGCCACCTGGGTGGTCATCAGGGAATGCGTGATGGCGTTCTGCTCGAAATAGTCATTCAGGGCCAGCAGGTCCAGCCGGATCTCTTCCGGGATGATGTATAATGTCGCTCCGGCAACCAGGGCCGTGGCGAAGTCGTTCATATAGGCATCGAAACCGAAACTGGCATAGGCCGCAGTATGGGATTCCTGCGTGACGCCGAGGGAGGCGCAGTTGTTCCGGGCGAAGACGGAGACGTTCCGGTGGCAGAGCTGGACGCCCTTGGGGACACCGGTCGTACCGCTGGTGTAAAGCAGGATGAACAGGTCGTCCGGCCGGGGTGCCGGAACGTCCGCTTTCCCCTCGGGAAGGGACGGAATCCGGTCGGTAGAGAGGACCGGTCCCTCGTAGCCGCTGACGAGTTTCTCCAGACCGGCATCGGCAATGAGCAGGGAGGCGCCGGCATCCTGGACCATGAAGGAAAGGCGCTCCTCCGGATAGGAGGGATCCAGCGGCTGGTAGGCGCAACCGGCTTTCAGGGCTCCCAGCGGCGCAACGGCCATGTACTGGTTTCTGTTCAGGATGATGGCCACGACCCCGCCGGGCTTCACGACCGAGGCGATATGGGCGGCCAGCCGGTCGGTCAATTCATCCAGCTGGGCATAGGTGAGGGATGTGTCGCGGAAGACCACCGCCGGGTGGTCAGGGTAACGGGCGACGTTCTCGCGGAAAGCGTCCAGGAGGGTCAGGTCCGGGTCGCCGGAGAAGGGTTCCGGATTGAAGGATTCGGTCTCGGCCACCTGCTCTTCGGTCGCGAACGCGAGGTCACCGACGGTCTCTGCTTCCCCCATCGACTGGAGACAGGCGGAGTAACTGTCGGCGAATTGCTTGAAAATCCCCGCAGAATACTGGTCGGAGCGGTATTGGCAGCGCAGCAGGAACTGGCCGTCCGTGCCGGACGAAAGGCGGAATGCCAGGGCGTCCTCCCCTACTTCGGCCTCCGGATCGTCCGGTCCGTCGAAGGAAGCGGAGAAGCCCGGTTCCAGGTCGCGGACGCAGTCCTCATACGTATAATCGCTATGTTCTGCCACACCCTCCTTCCGTTCCTGCTGTCTGGCAAGCAGCCCGGCCAGCGGCTGGTCCGGGGTCCATTCCACGAGAACCGGACGCGTCCCGCCGGCCGTCGGGAAGAAAGCCTTCGTATCGGCATTCCAGACGGAAACGGCCAGGCCGAAGGCGGTCTCTATCAGGGTATCCTTGTCACAGGAGAAGCGTTTTGCAAGCGCGTCCAGGTCCCCGGCGCTGACCGCCACGGGGTATTCCACCTGTTTCAGGCCGCCCTTCCCGCCGTCATGCAGGTCGGGAATCAGGCGCGTATCCAGGCTTGCGCAGGCCGCGAACTCGCTGATGCACCACTCTTTCGAATTCATATGTGTTGTCAATTATGTGATTTCAATCCCTTTTTTCTTCCAATGGAAATAGCCGTACACCGCCGAGGCGACGTAGGCGACATACAGGACCGCCATCCAGTACTGGCCGTTCACCAGGCACAGGGCGGTGGTGAGGACGTTGGCAACTACCCACAGCATCCACTGCTGGATGTACGAGCGGGTAAGCCACCAGGTGGCGATGATGCTGAGCACGGTGGCCGTCGCGTCCAGTTCGGACACGCCGTCGCCGAGGGCGCGGAAAAGCCACATCAGCACCAAAGAGCCCAAAACAAAGGCCACAGCGCTCCAAAGGGCCGTTTTCTTCGGAAGGGCCCGGATGTGGATGACATCCTCCCCAACGGCCGCCCCGTCCTTCCGCCACTGGATGAGGCCGATGACGGACATCACGATGTAATAGAGATTCAGTCCCATCATCCCCCAGCTCCGCTGCACCGCGAAACTGTAAGCGCAGGCTGCTCCGGTCAAAATCCCCACCACCCACATCGCATTCTTCTGGAGAATCTCCAGAACAACATACGCAATGCCGGTCACAAAGGCGAAAACTTCGATGGCTTGGATGAGGTCCATAATTTTACAAATTTACGAGTTTTTCCGTATCTTTGCACGCAATCAACGATTATCTATGGACAAGAAAAGTTATGCATTCGGTATGAGCCTCGCCGGCAACCTGTTGCAGTCGGGTGTGCACGGGCTCAATTTTGACGACTTCGTGGCCGGTCTGAAGGCCATGATGCAGGGCGAGGAGCTCGCCATCTCGATGGATGAGGCCGGACAGGCCCTGGAGCAGTTCTACAAGGAAATGGAAGAGGAAGCCTCCGAGCGGGCCGCCGTCGCCGGCGCCGCCGCGAAGGAGGAGGGCGAGAAGTTCCTCGCCCAGGCCGCCCGCGACCCCGAGGTCCGCGCCACCGGAAGCGGCCTGATGTACAAGGTCCTCAAGGAAGGGACCGGCAAAAAGCCCAAGGCTACGAGCCAGGTCAAGTGCCACTATGAGGGTACCTTCCCCAATGGCCAGATCTTCGATAGCTCCTACAAGCGGGGCGAACCCGCCGTCTTCGGCCTGAACCAGGTCATCAAGGGTTGGACCGAAGGTCTCCAGCTGATGGCCGAGGGTGCCAAGTACGAGCTCTACCTGCCGTACAACCTCGCCTATGGCGAGCACGGTGCCGGCAACGCCATCCCGCCGTACAGCGCCCTGAAGTTCGTCGTCGAACTCCTTGAGGTTCTGTAGTTTCTACCAGGAATACGTCACCGAAAGCAGCAGGTTGGTGCCGGGCATCGGATAGCCCTGGACCACCTGATAGCGGTGATTGAACAGGTTCCTGACCGTTACGCCCGCTTCCAGTTCCGGCCTTTTCGTCCGGTTTCTGGAGGCGGGCATCCGTATGGTCCGGGTCAATGACACGTCGCTTACCGTCCAGGGGGCGATGTAATAATCCGCGGTGTTGGCGGTCCGGGACCAGCGGGCGCCGGTGAAAATGGTTTCCCAGGCCAAGGACCAATCCTGCCAGCCTGCGCACAGGTCGATGCCGCCGCTGTGCAGGGGGATATAGGGAATCTGGTTCCCGTATGTACTGCTCCCGGGAGTGCTGTGGTCCAGCGCCTGCTGGAACGAATAGCGGAGCACCGCTTCCGCAGTCCATGGGCCGTTCCGGAACCCCACATCGGCCTTTATGTCCAAACCGGTCACATCCACCCGGCCGATGTTGAGCATGGTCCAGCGGAACTGGGAGGAGGTGGGGATGGCGACGATCTTATCGTCCACCCGGTTCAGGTACGGGGACAGGCGCACGTTCCAGGTCCACGCTCCCCTTTCCCGGCCGACCCGGATATCCACGCCCAGCTGGGAGGCCGATTCCGGGTCGAGGGCTGAATTGCCCATCTGCGTGTAATAGAGGTCGTTGAAAGACGGGAGACGGTAGCTGCGCTTGGCGAAAGCATCCAGCTCCAGCCACGGCCAGGGTGCGAAAAAGACACTCATCGACGGCATCCAGGCATCCCGGAAGGCGTTCTCGCGGGACCAGCCGCCCGCCTGCGGCGTATCGTAGCGGTCCCAGGCGCCCGTGTAGGCCAGATGGGCCGCCACCCGGAAGCGTTTCCGGGCATATCGGGCCGCCAGGACGCCCGTGAAGACCGTCCGGCGCGGGGTGACGGACTGGCCGGCATCGGAATCCAGCGCATTGTGCTGCACGTCGGTGCTCAGGTCCACCGACACCGGATCGGCCAGCACCAGCGACTGGGCGAGGGACAGGTAACCGGAACGCTGGCGATAGTGGAGGTCATAGGGCAGCGCCATCGGGTTCTTCTCCGGATGGGTGTTGTAATGGAGATAATCATCGGCATACTTGAACTTCAGGGACGTCGCGTAGCGCGGCGACCATTCCTGGTTCCAGCCGCCCTGGACGAAGAAATCCCGGTCGGCCTGGCGCTCCGCGCTGAACGGGAAACCCGTGGCGCGGCGGATCACCGGGCCGGGGAATCCCCGCTCGGAGCCGTAGCCATAGGCCCGGATGCGCCAATCGCCACCCTTGACCCGGCCGAACAAGGCGGCCTCCAGGCGGAGGCTCTTGATATCCCCGTTCTCCCGGACCAATGTCGTATCGAAGAAGGGATACTTGTACCGGCCATTGCTGGTAAGGCCCTCCCCCGATACCCGGAGGATGACCGGGCCGAGCTGCCGGTCCCACTGCAAGGAGGGCTGGAACGTGCCGAAGGAACCGGCACGCAGGCGGACACGGCCGCCCGACTTGTCCAGCAGGTAGGGCGGCTCGGCGTCCAGATGGACCGCAGCCCCGGAAGTGTATTCTTTGGCGGTCTGCAACCGCCTGGATTTCTGGCCGTTATAGAGGGATACCCGCCCGATTCCATCTGTGGAGAAATGGCCCAGGTCCACCTGCATGTTCTGGGCGTTATCGACCTGGATGCCGTCCAGGAAGATGCCCACGTGCTCGCTTCCGAGGCTCCGGACATTGACGGTCTTGAGCCCGCCCACCCCGCCGTAGTCCTTGACCTGGACCCCGGTGAAGCGGCGCAGGACATCGGCCACCTGCGCGGGCGCTGCCGCCGTCTGCGGCAGGTACACCTCTTCAGAGGGCCGGACCACGGGGAAAACCTGCACGGAATACACCGAGGCCGCCGTAAGCGTATCCGCCTCCTGGGCCTGCAGGCACCAGGGGGCGGAAAAGATCAGGAAAAGCCCTATGACAACGGCTCTTCGCACTAATAGACGGCGAAGTGACCGGGGCAGACGCCGGCTGTCACAGTCCAGAGTTTGTTGCTGTTACCGATGCGGTAACAGGACACGGTACCCGGATTGAAATAGTCGCCGGCATCACCTACGAGGAGGGAAGGGAATTCGCTGTTGGCAAATCCCACCGCAGCCATCCCATAAGGGGTACCGGTGAGGGACATGCCGTAATGGCCTATAGTGAGTTGCTCGGGACCATCTTCGCTCTGCTTCACACACCACACATTGTAGGTATGGCTGGCCGTCCAGTCGAATTCGTCCGGGGTGCCGATGCAATAGACCGTGTCTCCCTGGATACAGGAGCAACTGACGTGGAGATAGTCCGGATTGAGGATGCTGTCCTCACCGCTTCCGACCAGGTACGGAGCGCGGGGATCGGCGGCGGAAAAGACATAGAGGCCCGAATGGACATCCCAATAGTTTCCCAGCGTGGTCACATAGATGAACCCCTTGCCGTCTGAATAGACATTCTTCAGGTTCACCTGCACCTCCACGGTCCGCGTGACCCGGAAACTGTCGGCGTCAATGATGCTGACGGTCTTGTCATACGCGTAATTCGGCGGCAGCTGGCTGGAAATGCCGCCGGAATTGGCGACATAGAGCTTCCCATTATAGTATGCGATGCCTTCCGGCTGGTAGCCCACCTCGACGGTCCCGGCGACCTTCTTTGTATTCAGGTCGATCCGGTACACCTGTCCCTTCGGATTGCTGGAGTCCGTGATCGTATAGGACCCGTTTTCATCATAAATGCCATTGGCGAAAGCGCCCGCCCAGGAGGTCACGTAGGCGTACCGGTCGTCGAAGGCGATGTTTCGCGGAGTCGGAACCGCAATGGCGGCGATTTCCGTTTCGTCCTTGGCGGAGATGACCTCCACGATACCGGAGTTGTTCACGATGATCCAGACCTCGTCCCCGTGGATGGCGATGTCATTCCCGACGTCGCCGAGCCCGGCGCCCACGCCCGGATTCATCTTCTTGAAGGCCCCGGTGATGTAGTTTCCGTCGGAAATCCGGAGGAAGTCAAGGGAGGCATTGTTGGAGCCCATACCTCCTTCATTGAGGAGGAAAATCTTGCCGATGGTCTGGGGGAATACGGAGACATCGACCTTCTCACCGGTGAGTTCCGCGTCCTTGGACGGCGGTTCCGGCACAGGATCCTTGTGGCACGCGCAGAACACAAGCGCACCGCAAAGCAAAAGCAGCGTTGCTTTTTTCATTGAAATAAAACTGTTTACGTATCCACACGGACTTGTCCCCGAGCCCGATTGTGCAACTTGACGATGGCAGGTCTTCTGACTGGTCCCGGCTCCGGCCTTCTCGAAGATTCCGTCATCACCGGACGGGCCGGCATTCTCTTCAATGGCATCGATTCGGAGCCGTTATGGACGACACAGCTGCGGGCACAGTCCCGGATTCACACCGGATTCCCTATTAAGCCCGCCGGGAAGATTCCCGGCCCGGGCGCCATAGTCCGGTGCAAAATTACAAAAAAGCGATTATTCCTGCAACGACTGCCAGGTATTGAACGGACACCGGGCCAGATACGCATTATAGAAGCGCTTGTCGCCCGTCACCTCCTCCCCCAGCCAGGACGGCCGCTCGAAAGCCTCGTCCTCGCTTCCCAGCTCGATCTCCGCCATCACGAGCCCCCCGTTCTCCCCGTGGAACTCATCGACCTCGAAATAACGAGATGGCCGATCGGAGTCGGCCATGACGCCCTCCCCGGTCCGTTTTTCCCCGTCATGCCCGGCTTCACCGGGCATCTCCGCCGGGACGATCCAGCGGGTCTTGTCCACCATCCCGGGCTTGCACAGGAGGAAGAGGTCCTCCGCATCCTGCCGGGTTATCTCCTTCTCCCACTCGAAACGGCTCATACCGATGCCCATTGACGGACCCTTGATGGTCAGGATACCCTGCTCATCCCACAAACGGACCCGGACGGTCCTTCCGCCGTCGTGGGCGATGTACCCCTGCCGCACCCGGTGCGACTCCACGGCCTGCGCCTTGTAGCTGACGTCCCTGACGAGGAACTTCCTTTCAATCTCGATATTCATATCTATCGTTCAATCAATGCTTTACAAGCAAGTCTCTGTCCAAAAACGGACAAAGACCCGAGCTTATGTGACTGACATTCAATCACTTAAAAAAAACGCTCACATCAGCCAGCGGGACATGTCCCGCCCGGCGGCGAGGCCTTCCCGGATCTCGGTGGAGGAAATGTCAATGCGGGGCGCTTTCAGGTTCTCGATCCGGTAGTCCGGGCACTCGCGCAGCAGGCGGGCCTTCAGATGCCCGCGGTGGTACCCCTTCCGCGGGAACACCACCACGCCATACTCCCGGAGAATCCGGTCATAGTCCCGCCACCGAGGAAAACTCTCCAGATTGTCCGCGCCAATGACTAGCGTGAACTGGTTCTCCGGCTCCCGCTCCCGCAGCGCGTCCAGCGTACGAATCGTATAATGAGGCGGTTCCATTCCAAGTTCAATATCATCCACCCACACCCGGATCTCCGGATGCCGCTTCACCGCCTCCACCGCCGCCTCATACCTCTCCCGCCCGCTGAGCGCATTCGCCGCATCCTTGAACGGACTCTGCGGCGACACGATCAGGTACACCCAATCGAACGCCGCATCCTGCGTCAAATACTCCATAATGGCCTGATGGCCGATATGCAACGGGTTGAACGACCCGGAATACACTGCGATTCTCATTTCAAACACAAGGGTGTCTGCCGGTGACTCCGGCGGAGTTTACGGTTTTTGCAACTAGTGAGCCCGAGGAGGGCAGCGGTGCTGCGCAGCAGCATGACGGCGTGTGTTTGACGACCGTTAGGCTTGCTTGCAAGACTAAAAGGGAGGAGTCAGCCGTCAAGCAACCGACGAGGCAGCGAACTGCAAAAACCGTCACGGAGCCGGAGTCACCGGCAGACCATCATTCTGCCAAAAAAGCATCCACCATCGCTTCGGCTTCGGCGAAGGCGGTGGCGAGGTCGTCGTTGATGAGGACTTTGTCGAACTTCGGGGCGTAGGTCATCTCTTCGGCCGCCTTGGCGACGCGTTTGTCGATGTCCTCGGCGGAATCGGTGCCGCGGCCGACCAGCCGCTGGCGCAGAACCTCCACGGAGGGGGCCTGGATGAAGACGGAGAGGGCCTGGTCGCCGAAGTATTTCTTGAGGTTCACCCCACCCTTGACATCGACATCGAAGATGATGACGTGGCCGCGGGCCCAGATGCGGTTCACCTCGGCCTTGAGGGTGCCGTAGAAGCGGTCGGGATAGACCTCTTCATACTCCACGAACTTGTCGTCCCGCACGAGCAGGCGGAAGATGTCGGCCGAATAGAAGAAGTACTCGACCCCGTCCTTTTCCTCGCCGCGCGGCGGGCGGGAAGTGGCGGAGACGGAGAACTCGACCTCGGGATGGAGACCCAGGATATGGCCCACGATGGTGCTCTTGCCCGACCCGGAAGGGGCGGAGAATATCAAAACTTTGTTGCTCATCCGTTCAATTGATTTTTGAATCATACAAAAATAAGCATTTTCGGCGAAAGTGACGGGGGCAAAGCGCGCAGGATACTTTTAATTTATTTTAAAAATTGCTATCTTTGCGGATGGTTAAAGACGCGTAATCTGTTTAATCAATTTATAACTATGGTTTCTTACAAAGAATTAGGCCTGGTGAACACCCGTGAGATGTTCGCGAAGGCTGTCGCCGGCGGTTACGCCATCCCGGCTTTCAACTTCAACAATATGGAGCAGCTGCAGGCCATCATCCAGGCCGCGGCCGAGACCAAGTCCCCGGTCATCCTCCAGGTTTCCAAGGGTGCGCGCAACTACGCCAACAAGACCCTGCTCCGCTACATGGCGGAAGGTGCCGTCGAGTATGCGAAGGAACTCGGCTGGGAGAATCCCCAGATCTGCCTCCACCTGGACCACGGTGACAGCTTCGAGACCTGCAAGAGCTGCGTGGATACCGGTTTCAGCTCCGTGATGATCGACGCCTCCTCCCTCCCGTACGAGGAGAACATCGCCCTCACCAAGAAGGTCGTGGACTATGCCCATCAGTTCGACGTGACCGTCGAGGCCGAACTCGGCGTGCTCGCCGGTGTCGAGGATGAGGTTTCCGCCGCGGAATCCCACTACACCAAGCCGGAAGAGGTGATCGACTTCGCCACCCGCACCGGTTGCGACTCCCTCGCCATCTCCATCGGCACCTCCCACGGCGCCTACAAGTTCACCCCGGAGCAGTGCACCCGCGACCCGAAGACCGGCAAGCTCGTCCCGCCGCCCCTCGCCTTCGACGTCCTCCACGAGGTTGAGAACAAGCTCCCCGGCTTCCCGATCGTCCTTCACGGCTCCTCTTCCGTCCCGCAGGAGTATGTCGATATGATCAACGAGCTCGGTGGCAAGCTTCCGGATGCCGTCGGTATTCCTGAGGAGCAGCTCCGCGAGGCCTCCAAGAGCGCCGTCTGCAAGATCAACATCGACTCCGACAGCCGTCTCGCGATGACCGCCGCCGTCCGCAAGGTCCTGCACGACAAGCCCGGTGAGTTCGACCCGCGCAAGTACCTCGGCCCGGCCCGCGACGAGATGAAGAAGCTCTACATGCACAAGATCATCAACGTCCTCGGTTCCGACGGAAAGGCGGAGTAATTCCAGTCCTGACAACTATGAAAAACGGCTCCCTCCCGGGGCCGTTTTTCCGTTCTTTTTCGTAAGTTTGTACTGCAAAACAGAACCCATCGATATGAAGAGACTCCTGACTATCCTGGCGCTGGCGGCTGTCACCGGCGCGACCCTGCGGGCGGAGGAAGCCCGCCTCCTGCGTTTCCCCGCGACGAACGGCACGGAGATCGCCTTCTCCTACGCCGGCGACCTGTGGACCGTCCCGGTCCAGGGCGGCGTGGCCCGGCGCCTCACCTCCCACATCGGCTATGAGATGTTCGCCCGCTACTCCCCCGACGGGAAGAGCATTGCCTTTACGGGCGAATATGACGGGAACCGGGAAGTTTACCTGATTCCCTCCACCGGCGGAGAACCCGAGCGCCTCACCTACACCGCCACCAACGGGCGCGACGACCTGGGCGACCGCATGGGCCCGAACAACATCGTGATGACCTGGTCCCCGGACGGGAAAAGCATCGTGTACCGCAACCGCATCGGCGACGGCTTCCCCGGCAAACTGTGGACGGTGAGCCCCAAGGGCGGCATGCCTGTCGGGATTCCCCTCCCGGAAGGCGGCTTCTGTTCCTACTCCCCCGACGGGAAGAAACTGGCTTACAACCGCGTGATGCGGGAATTCCGCACCTGGAAGTATTACCGGGGCGGTATGGCCGACGACGTGTGGGTCTATGACCCCGAGGCCGGAACCGTGGAGAACGTCACGAACAACGACGCACAGGACATCTTCCCGATGTGGATCGGCGAGGAAATCTTCTTCGCCTCCGACCGGGATATGATCATGAACCTCTTCGTGTACAACACCCGCACCAAGAAGACGGAGAAAGTGACTGATTTCCAAGAATATGACATCAAGTTCCCGTCCACCGACGGAAAGACCATCGTCTTCGAGAACGGCGGCTGGCTGTACCGGCTGGACCCGAAGGACCGCCAGGCGGTCCGGATTCCCGTGACGCTGGCTTCCGACGCCGTGTACGGGCGTACCGAGCGCAAGGCCGTTGCCGATGACCGCACGTCGATGAGCGTCTCCCCGGACGGCAGCCGCATCGTCGTGACGGCCCGCGGTGAGGTGTTCGACGTGCCCGTGGAGAAGGGTGTCACCCGCAACATCAGCCGCACGCCCGGTTCCAACGACCGCTGGGCCGAATGGAGCCCGGACGGGAAGTGGATCGCCTGGATCGGCGACGCGACCGGCGAGACCGAAATCTATCTGTATGACACGGTGAAGGGCGGAGACCCGGTGCAGATCACCAGCGGGAACGACACCTACATCCGCGGCCTCATGTGGAGCCCGGACAGCAAGCACATCCTCTACGCCGACCGGAAGAACCGGCTCGTGGAAGTGGACCCGTTTGCCAAGACCGCCCGCACCGTGATGCAGAATCCCGAAGCGGAATTCCGCACGGTGGAATACTCCCCGGACAGCCGGTGGATCACCTACACCCGGCCGGCGAAGAACGAGATGGACATCATCTACCTGTACAACCTCGCCGAGGGCAAGGAATACCCGGTCACCGAGCGCTGGTACAACAGCGGTTCCCCGACCTTCAGCGCCGACGGGAAGTATCTGATTTTCACCTCCGACCGGGACCTCAACCCGCAGTACAGCCGTATCGAGTGGAACTATTCCTATTCCGACATGTCCGGCGTGTATATGGCCATGCTGGCCAAGGACACCCCCTCCCCGCTCATCGCGACCGACCCGGAGGTGAAGGTCAATGCCGACGCGCCCAAGGCGGATGCCCCGAAGGCCGAGGCCAAGAAGGGTGCGGCCAAGAAGGCGGAACCCGCTCCGGCGAAGCCCGCGAACCACATTGACCCGGAGGGCATCGGCAACCGGATCATCAAACTGCCCGTCAAGGGACGCGGCTTCTACAGCGACGGTTCCAAGCTCTGGTACGGCAGCGGCCGCGGCACCCGCGTATTCGACTTCGCGACGGGCCAGGACGAGGATTGCACCGACGGCCGGATGTCGGCCCGGAACGGTGACAAGAAAGCCATCTTCCAGAAAGGCAGCGACATCTATGTCGCCGCCCCCGGCCCGAAGGTGGGCCTGAAGGACAAAGTCTCGCTGGACGGCCTGGTGGCCGAAGTGGACTACTCCCAGGAATGGCCCCAGCTCTATGACGAGGTCTGGCGCGCCTTCCGTGACGGCTACTACCTTGAGAACATGCACGGACGCGACTGGAAGGCCGTCAAGGCCAAGTATGAAGTGCTCATTCCCTACGCCAAGACGCGCCTGGACGTGAACTACGTCATCGGCGAGATGATCTCCGAGGTGGCCAGCGGCCACGCCTACGTGTCGGCCCCGTCCGACTATCCGAAGCCGGAGCGCATCCCCATGGGCCTGCTCGGCGCCGAACTGTCCAAGGTGGACGGCGGCTTCCGCATCGACCATATCCTCCAGGGCGCGACCTACCGCGAGGAACTCCGTTCCCCGCTGCAGGAGCCGGGGCTGGGCGTGAAGGAAGGGGACGTGATCACCGCCATCGACGGCGTCTCCCTCAAGGACGTGGACAATGTGTACAAGCTCCTCGTGGGCAAGGCCGACGTGCTCACCGAACTCACCATCGGCGGGAAGAAGGTGATTGTCAAGCCCATCGCCGACGAGTACCCGCTCTACCACTACGAATGGATCCTGAAGAACATCGAGACCGTGGACAGGCTGTCCGGCGGCAAGGTGGGCTACATCTACATTCCCGACATGGGTCCGGAAGGGCTGAACGAATGGGCGCGGTACTACTACCCGCAGCTGGACAAGGAAGCCCTCATCATCGACGACCGTGAGAACGGCGGCGGCAACATCTCCCCGATGATCATCGAGCGCCTCCAGCGCAAGGCTTACCGGCTGACCATGTACCGCGGCTCCACCATGACCGGAACCGTTCCGGAGGGAACCCATACGGGTCCCAAGGTGCTGCTGATCAACAAGTACTCCGCCTCCGACGGCGACCTGTTCCCGTGGAGCTTCAAGGCCAACAACCTGGGCACCGTCATCGGCACCCGCACCTGGGGCGGCATCGTGGGCATCAGCGGTTCCCTGCCCTACATGGACGGCACCGACGTCCGCGTCCCGTTCTTCACGAACTACGACGCGAAGACCGGACAGTGGATCGTGGAGAACCACGGCGTGGACCCGGACATCGTCCTGGACAACGACCCGATCCGCGAGCAGGCCGGCGAGGACCAGCAGCTGCTGAAGGCCATCGAAGTTGCCCTGGAACAGATCAAGGACCGCAAGCCCCTCCCGGGCGTTCCGGCTCCCCGAACCTTCAAGGACCTCGGGCTTCCCGAGATGAAATAGCGACGAAAAGAGCGGGCCCCGATGGAGCCCGCTCTTCTTTATCTGTATCTTCCGCTTACTGGCGGTACTTCGCTGCCTGGTCGGCGATGAGGGCGGCGTCGTCGAAGTAGTTGATCTTCATGGCGTCCTTCATCTCGTGGAGCGTCTGCGCGGCGACTTCACGGGCGGCTTCGGAACCCTTCTTGAGGATGTTGTACACCTCGGGGATGTCCTGCTCGTACTCGTGGCGGCGGGCCCGGATAGGCTCCAGCCGGTCGTGGAGGACGTTGATGAGGAACTTCTTGCACTTCATATCCCCCAGACCGCCCCGCATGTAGTGGTCCTTGACCTCCTGGAGGTTCTGGTAATCGGGCCAGAACTTCGGGAAGTCGCTGTCCTCGCAGAAGGCGTCCAAGTACGTGAACACGGTGTTGCCTTCGATCTTGCCGGGATCCTCCACGCGGAGGTGACCCGGATCGGTGAACATGCCCTTGACCTTCTTCTCCATCTCCTTCGGGTCCTCGGACAGGTAGATGCAGTTGCCCAGGGACTTGCTCATCTTCGCCTTGCCGTCGGTGCCCGGGAGGCGCCGGCAGGCCAGGTTGGAAGGAAGGAGGATGGAAGGCTCCACCAGCACGTCGCATTTGTAGGTGCCGTTGAAGGTGCGCACGATCTCGCGGCACTGCTCGATCATCGGCTCCTGGTCTTCGCCCACCGGAACGGTCGTCGCCTTGCAGAAGCAGATGTCGGCAGCCTGCGAGATGGGATAGGTGAAGAAGCCCACGGGGAGACCCCGCTGGTTGTCATCCTGGGTCTCCATATTGTGGAAGCCGCGCTGGATCATCTCCGCCTTCACGGTGGGGTTGCGCTGGAGGCGCTGGACCGTCACCAGGTTGGAGAAGAACTGCGTCATCTCGTGCAGTTCCGGGATCTGGCTCTGGATGAACAGGGTCACCTTTTCCGGATCCAGGCCGCAGGAAAGGTAGTCCAGGGCCACCTCGATGATGTTTTGGCGGACTTTCTCGGGGTTGTCGGCGTTGTCGGTCAGGGCCTGGACGTCGGCGATGAAAACGAACATCCGGTCATAGTTGCCTTCGTTCTGGAGAAGGACACGGTTCCGGAGCGAGCCCACATAGTGGCCCAGGTGAAGTTTGCCGGTAGGACGGTCGCCAGTCAGTATGATTCTTCCCATGGGTTCCTATTCCTCCGTCTGTTCTTCCTGCTGCTGCTCTTCCTGCTGCTCCTGCTGCTGTTGCTGCGTCGCATTCTTGAGGCCCTTCCGGGAGTCACGGACTTCCTTGCGGGCCTCATTGACATCCTTGCGGGCCTCCTTCTCGGCCTTCTTGTATTCCCGGATCTGCTTCTTGGAATTGTTGATGGCCTTCTGGGCCGTCTTCATGCGGTTGTTCTCCTCCTTCTGCATCTGCTTGAGGGACTTGATCTCACGCTCGAGGGACTTGATGTCGTTCTCCGTCATCCGGAGACGGGACTTGTCGGTAGCATCCAGCTTGCCGTCCAGCTTCAGGGTTTCTTTCTCCGTCTTCAGGGCCTGCTTGCGGAGCTTGAGCTCGGATTCGCGGAGCTTGATGTCCTCCTTCAGGGACTGGATGCGTTTCTTGGCCTGGTCCACGATCGACTTATTGGCATCGATGTGCCGCTCGGCGGTATTGATGCTGCGGCGGGACTCGGCCTGCTGCTGGCGATGGGCGCGCTGGGCGTCATCGAGGGCCTCCTCCTTGTTCTGGAGGTCCTGCTGGGCCTGCTGGATCACATCGGTCGTATTCTGAGCAAAAGCGGAGTAGGATGCGGCCAGGGAAACGGCGACGCAAAGGGCTATCCATTTTTTCATAAGACAAAACATTTAAGGTTTATCATACAAAAATAAACATTTCTTTCGGATGGAGCAAATCCGGTCCTACAATACGATCATCAGGGCGGCGGTCACGCCGTTCGGGGCGACGAACCAGGAGCGGCGGTTCTCCGCCTCCCGGCGCCCGGCCCAGCCGCCGATGCCGAAATCCAGGTTGAGCCAGGAAGTCAGGATCAGGGAATACCCCAGGGAGAGACCGGCGCCGTAGGCTTCCCCGGCACTTTCCACCTGCCCGATTCCCTTCAGCCACCAGCCGGAATAGATATACCAGGGCCACCAGCGGGCACCCGCGGAGAAAATCCGGTCATGCCGGTTCACGCGCGCGGACGCGTCGATGGAGAAATGGCGCGAAATCCCGTACTGGATACTCCCCTGCACCGTTCCCCAATCGACATAATCGGCGATGTTCAGGGACAAGGCCCAGTTCTTCTCCAGGCTGCGGACCGGATTTCCCTCTTCCTTGAACTGGTCGAAAACCGACTTTCCCACGTTCCGGTACAGTCCCAGCAGGGCGGAGCCGGCGACGGTGAGTCCCGTAGCCCGGTCTCCGGAAGCGGCTCCCCGCAGCAGGAATCCACGGAAATCGGCATAGAGGCCCATGTCCCGCGTCAGGGTGAAGGTATTCAGCAAACCGGGACCGGCCGCGAATTCATAGGCAAAGGCTCCACGCTGCTCCTGCCCTACCCGGTATTCCTCGAGCAGGCCCATGTGCATATAGGGAACCACATTCCACTTCCGGTCCTCCCGATAGCGGGAAACCGTGTTGGAGAAGTTCCACAGGAAATCGCCATGGACATAGGAGAAACCGAAGTCTTCCCGGCCGTCGTCCGCCAGGACACCGGCCACCGGAGCCGTTCCGCGCCGGCTGAAGCGGATGCCCTGCCAGCCGAAACGGGCGCCGAACTGGGGCGAGAACCACTTGCCGGCCGCCAGCTCCAGGGCAGGCGCGCCCCGGCTGTCCCACCTTTTCAAGCCGGTGATTCCGTTGATGCCGCCGCCCGCCTGGAAAAACCAGTTGTCCCACAGGCCATTCGACAGCACCCCTTCCTCTCCGGCCACCTGCTCGCGGGCCTTCCATCCCCCTTCCCCGAAGACATAGGCGACCCCGAAGAGGCCGGTGCCGATGCCCGTATAACCGAGTCCCTGCACCAGCGAAGCGTCATAGGTCAGGAGCGTGGCCCGGAAGTCGGCGGTCAATTCCACGTGGTCGTGGATGCGGAAACGGTTCAGCAGGCCGATTCCCCCCGCATACTCGTTGTTCAGGATCTTGGCCTGATCCTCATACGCATACTCGTGGATGAACCCCATATGCATATAGGGAACCACGTTCCAGATGCGGTTCCGGTTGTAACCGGCAAAGGTATTGGTCAGGTCCCACATCAGGGCGGAATGGACATAGGTGAAACCGGCCTTCTGGTCCCTCATGGCCAGGGAGACGCCTTCGACGCCTACCTTGGCGCCGAACTGCGGCGAAAACCATTTCCCGACCGAAATCTCCGCAGCCAGGGTCCGGGACCCCAGGTTCGAGAGAGACCCGTCGCGATGGATATCGGCCGTCGCATGCACACCTGCCGATCCCTGGATGAACCACTTGTCGAAGAAAGAGCCCAGCTTGTACTGCTGCTGGGCCGACGCAGCCCAGCCAGGCAGCAGCAAGGCCGCCAACAGACAGATCCGCTTATATTTCCAGCTCATCATCATCTTGTCGATTCAGGTTATACATTTTGATCAGGGCAGATATCTCGGGGTCCAGGTTGCCCCGGGCAACATACACCGGATCCTTCCGGCAGGCTTCCAGATAACAGCGGACGGCGCCGGGGACATCCCCCAGCCGGGATTTCAGGATGGACAGCATATACAGGACCTCCGGGCTCTCCGGCTGGCGTTCCAGGATCTCCAGGGCGCTGTAGTTGCGGTCCAGGGCCAGATAGGCGACCGCCGTGTTATAATCCTTGTAAGGGGCGAGCAGGTCGATGGCCCGCTCGAAATCCCGGTCCCGGATGGCCTGCAGGCCCTCCTGATACACGTCGTCCAGCACCGTCGTTTCCACGGTGTCCCGGACCATCCCCTTGCGGTGCATGTAAAAATCGAACGAAACCGTCCGGAGCCGCGGATACAGGCTGTCGCGAAGGACCGGATAGAACGGCTCCAGATGCAGCAGGTACTCCCGGCGGTCCGGATCCCGGACATCCCGCAGACGGGCATAGCGGTCCCGGTCGCGGGCCTTCAAGGCCGGACTGTCCGCCACCAGGCGGTCCAGTTCCTCCCAGTTCTCGGCATGGGACCGGGACAGAAGCCGGACGTTTCCCAGTTCCTCCCGATGGACGTTTCCCTCCTCATCGACGGTAAATCCCCGCTCCAGGACGATGGAATCCCGGACATGCTGCATATACTCCCCGAAATAGCGGGAGATGGCATCGGCCCGCCGGCCGGACAACCGCTCGTTGACGCCCCAGGCGCCTTCCGGCGAACAATTGGCCTTGACGATGATACTGTCCAGGTCGAACGCATCATTGGCCAGCAGATGCTGCAGGCGGTCCTTGATCCCTGCGATCTCATCCGCATTCCGGGACAGTTCCGGCACGATATCGGCCTCACCGACCGGGAAGACGATCGAGCAGGTCGCATTCGCCTCGGCCCGCCGGTAAACCACCTCCTTCTTGTACCGGACGATATCGTGCACGAAGGCCGACAGCGTACTGATGTAGAAGGTCAGCGTATCCGTGGGCGGGATGGTATACAGCCGCTTTTCCTGCTGGCGGATTTCTCCCGAGACCACGACGTCCAGCTTCCGGAGCTTCGGGCGGGTCGTGACGGTCTGGACATAATTGTAGACCAGGTCCCCGTCCCCTTCCTGCCAGAGCGTATCCAGATGGATGCCTTCCGTCTGCATCGGAACCTTCACCATTTTTCGGAATTTTTCCTCCTTGGAAGCCTCCTTCCGGGCGTTGATCGCCCGGCTGAGCTGGCGGGTATAGTGCCTGACCGCTTCCTGTTCGGTGACGCCGTAACAGGCCGCAAATTCCTCGTCGCTGACCAGGGACGTATCGCTGCGGAACCGGTAGACCTGCGGGATGTTGCGTTCCAGGAAACGCTCCAGGAGGAAATGGTTCACAAACGCGCTCGAATCCGACTCGATGCCGTCCAGGAAACGCTGGTACCGTTCGTATCCCCGGAGCTGCCGGTTCCGGAAATCACGCCCGGTCACCAGGACCGGTTCCAGCTGGACCGTGTCACCCAGGATGAGCATCCGGGGATTCAGGGTCATTTCCCATTTGTTGTCCATCATCGACTTGGGGACGTGGATCTGGAATTCGATCTCCACGTTACCGGACCGCTCGGCCTTGTTCCGGAAACGGGCCGTGACGATGGCGGCTTCCAGGACGTCCGTGGCGACCATGTCGCCCGTCTCGTCATCCTTGATGGCTTTCAGGAGGATCAGATCCCGGCCGTCCTCCCCCTTGACATAGATCGTATCGGCATGTTCGAAATGGACGCCCGCCGTCGGATCCGGGAGGAACTCCGCCTCCTGGGGCAGCGAAATCTGAACAGGTTCGGTACCCAGGCGCGAGAGCCTCCGCTGGGCGGCACATCCCCAGACGAGGACGGCGATGACGGCGGCCAGCAGCCAGCCGCCTCCCTGATGAAACAACCTGTTCATAAAGATAGCTTACAAATATACAAAAAAGTCCGGCGGAACACGAGGCTCCGCCGGACAAATTTCAGGATGGGGATGTGCTTTACTGCTCGTCCGGGCCCTGGTCGCCGCTGGGGTTACCGCCCGGCTGACCGCCGCCGAAAGGACCCTGGGGGCCTCCCTGGAACGGGCCCTGCGGACCGCCCTGCTGGGCACCGGCACCGGCCTGGTACATCTTCTCGAAGGCCTTGTTCAGCGCCTCGGAGTAGCGGTCGATGTCCGCGAGGTTCTGGCTCTTGACGGCCTCCTTGAGGAGGTTGCAGTTGCTCTCGACCTCGGACTTGACGTCGGCAGGGACCTTGTCGCCGTTCTCCTTCAGGAACTTCTCGGCCTGGAAGGTGAGGGCGTCGGCGCTGTTGATCTTGTCCACGCGCTCCTTTTCGGCCTTGTCGGCGGCCTCATTGGCCTTCGCCTCGTCGCGCATGCGCTGGATTTCGGCGTCGGACAGGCCGGAGGAGGCCTCGATGCGGATGTGCTGTTCCTTGCCCGTGGCCTTGTCGGTCGCGGAGACGTTCAGGATACCGTTGGCGTCGATGTCGAAGGCGACTTCGATCTGCGGGATGCCGCGCGGGGCCGGAGCGATGCCGTCCAGGTGGAACACACCGATCTGCTTGTTGTCCTTCGCCATCGGGCGCTCGCCCTGGAGGACGCGGATCTCGACGGAAGGCTGGTTGTCGGCCGCCGTGGAGAAGACCTGGGCCTTGCGGGCCGGGATGGTGGTATTCGCGTCAATGAGCTTGGTCATCACGCCGCCGAGGGTCTCGATACCCAGGGACAGCGGGGTCACGTCGAGCAGGAGGATGTTCTGGTCGTGGAGCTCGCCGGTGAGGATACCGCCCTGGATGGAGGCGCCGATGGCGACGACCTCGTCCGGGTTCACGCTCTTGTTGGGCTCCTTGCCGAAGAAGTTCTTCACGAGTTCCTGGACGTACGGGATACGGGTGGAACCGCCCACGAGGAGGACCTCGTCAATGTCGGAAGGGTTCAGGTGCGCATCGGCAAGAGCCTTGCGGCAAGGCTCGATGGAGCGCTGGAACAGACGGTCGGAGAGCTGCTCGAACTTCGAGCGGGTGAGGGTCTTCACCAGGTGCTTGGGAATGCCGTCCACCGGCATGATGTACGGGAGGTTGATCTCCGTGGAGGTCTGGCTGGAGAGTTCGATCTTCGCCTTCTCCGCGGCCTCCTTCAGACGCTGGAGGGCCATCGGGTCCTTCTTCAGGTCGATGCCGCCGTTCTCCGCGGCGAACTCGCCGGCGAGCCAGTCGATGATGACCTGGTCGAAGTCGTCACCGCCCAGGTGGGTGTCGCCGTTGGTGGAGAGCACCTCGAAGACGCCGCCGCCCAGCTGGAGGATGGAGATATCGAAGGTACCGCCGCCGAGGTCATAGACCGCGACCTTCATGTCCTTGTCCTTCTTGTCCAGACCATAGGCCAGGGCCGCTGCCGTGGGCTCGTTGATGATACGCTTCACGTCCAGACCCGCGATCCGGCCGGCCTCCTTGGTGGCCTGGCGCTGGGAGTCGGAGAAGTAGGCCGGAACGGTGATGACCGCCTCGGTCACCTCCTGGCGGAGGTATTCCTCCGCGGTCTTCTTCATCTTCTGGAGAATCATCGCGGAGATCTCCTGCGGCGTATAGAGCTTGCCGGCGATGTCCACGCGGGTGGTGTTGTTCTCGCCGCGGACCACCTTGTAGGGCATCCGCTCGATCTCCTTCGTCACCTGGTCATAGGGCTCACCCATGAACCGCTTGATGGAGAAAATGGTGTTGTGGGGGTTGGTGATGGCCTGGCGCTTGGCCGGGCTGCCGATCTTGCGCTCGCCGCCGTCGGTGAAAGCCACGACGGAAGGGGTGGTGCGCTGACCCTCGTTATTGATGATGACGGTCGGCTGGTTGCCTTCCATCACGGCCACGCAGGAGTTCGTGGTCCCAAGGTCGATACCGATAATCTTTCCCATAATATTGTTCGTTTTTATTTGTTGTACGTTTCAAGGCCGCCCGCTGCGGACGGCGACCGCAATGCATCGAACATTGTGCCAAAAGCGCCCCTGCTGACAATTTGGCAGGGGCGCTGGCAGGAATCACCGGAGAAAGGGGCTCAGACGAGTTCCAGGACCTGGAGGCACATCCGGGTATTGTGGTAGGGACACTTCCAGAAACCGGCCTTGGGGGACTCCCGGTCGGGCGTTCCGTCGGGATGGATGCCCCAGAACCAGTCCCCGCCACCCCAGTCCACGAGGTTGTCACGGATATAGGCCCAGACGGACAGGGCGCGGCCGGGGCCTTCCCCGTCGCCGTGGTATTTCCACAGCCAGAGGTTTCCGACCACCGCCTCGGCGAGGACCCACCACTGCCGGGAAAGGTCCAGGGTGCCGTCCGGAAGTTTCTCATAGATCACCGATCCGTCGGCGCGGAGCCCTTCATTGCCAGCCTTGCCCATGAGAAGGGACGCCGGGCGGACCCGCTCGATGACGGCAGGGTCCCCGAGGGCCTTCGCGCATTCGAGGGCGAGCCAGGACGTCTCGATGTCATGTCCATAGGAAACGCCTCCCGGAAGGAGGCTCCAGTCCCGGCGGAAATACAGCCTCAGGTGCCCGTCCGGGCCCATGATCTTCCCGCAGACGATCTCCAGGAGCTCCCGGACCGCCTGACCCAGCTGCGGATCGGGCCACACCTGGAACAGGTTCGCATAAGCCTCCAGGAGGTGGAGGTGGGAGTTCATGGTCTTGTCGGCATTGATGTCATGGGCGCTGAGGGACATGTCCTCGAGCGGCGAGAAATCCCGGGAGAGGGCCTCGATATACCCGCCGTTCTCCCGGTCGCGGAACTTCGACTCCACCGTCCGGAACAGGTCCACGGCCACCCGGAGCGTTTCCTCGTCGGAAGCGGCCTTGTAGAGTTCGCTCAGCCCGTAGATGGCAAAGCCCTGCGCATACAGCTGTTTCTTGTCATCCAGCGGGGCTCCCTGGGCCGTGACGCTCCAGTAGACGCCCCCGTTCATGCTGTCGCAGAAATGGCGCAGGAACCAGTCTTTCGCATGGAGGGCGGCCGCCAGGTATTCCGGACGCCGGAGTGCCCGGTACGCTGCGGAGAAGGCCCAGATGATGCGTGCATTCAGGATGACCCCGCGCGGGGCGTCACGCTCGATCCCCCCGGCCGAATCGGCCTCGCCGTAAAATCCGCCGCGGGGGTCCTTCATGGTGAGCCAGAAGGACAGGATGTTATGCTCGAGGACCTCGCGGACCTCGGTGGTGAAAGCCTCCATCATAGGGACAGGAAAGGTTTATTTCTTGATGGGATAGAGTTTCAGCAGCAGCAGGATCAGCAGGGCGATCGCTGCCGGGAAGAGCGAGAACAGGGCCCAGATCATGTGCTGGACGGAATCTTGGTTCGTGATGGTGATGACGGTCTCCTGGGTCACGGGGTCCGTGTTGGAGATGAACCCGGCGAAACCCAGGAACATCGCCACGAGGGCGCCGGAAATGGCCGATCCGAACTTCTGCGCCATGGTCCCGGAGGAGAAGATGAGCCCCGTCGAGGAGGTGCCGTTCTGCTCGGTGGCATAGTCGGCGACATCCGCGTACATGGACCACAGCAGCGGGGAATAAAACCCGATGCCGATGGAGGTGACGATGACATTGGCCACCATCACCCAGATCCAGGCGGGATCCATCGGGATGAAGAAGAACAGAATCGAGGACACGGCGCAGATGACGGCCGCCCAGGCAAAGGCCTTCTTCTTGGAGCCCACCTTCTTGGTGAACCAGGGAGAAAGGCCGCCGAAGACCATGCAGGTGGCCTCGCCGAACATCATGAACACCGTATAGTTGATCACCAGGCCCCAGACGGTCACGTCCCCGTGCAGGCAGTACTCCATCAGGTAGGCGGCCACGGCGTAGCGGAAACCGTTGAAGAAATTGGTGCAGATGCCGATCAGGGTCAGGTAGATCCACGGCTTGTTCCGGAACAGGTCGGCGAAGGGCTTGAAGGAGAATTTCTCGGCCCGGACGGGCTTCAGGCGCTCCTTCGTCAGGAGGCCGCAGGCCAGAGTGCCCAGGGCGGCCACCCCGCCGAGCAGGGCGCCCAGCACGGCGTACTGGTGCTTGGGCTCGCCACCCACCATCTTCTGCAGATACGGGAATGCGAACAGGGTCACAAATCCCATCGCGTAGGCCCCCACCATGCGGTAGGAAGAGAACTGGTTCTTTTCGTCGTCATCGTCCGTCATCACGCCCAGGAGCGAGCCGTAAGGCACGTTCACGGCCGTATAGACGACCATCATCAGCAGGTACAGCGCATAGGCATACACCCGCTTTCCGGTGGGGCCCAGGTCGGGGGTATACAGCAGCAGGGCGAACACCACGCCCAGCGGAATGGCTCCGAAGATGAGCCACGGCCGGTAGGTGCCCCAGCGGGACTGCGTACGGTCCGCGATGGCGCCCATCATCGGGTCCGTCACCACGTCGAACAGGCGGGCGACCAGCATGAGGGCGGCCGCGTCGGCGACAGTGAGGCCGAAGATGTTGGTGAAGAAGAAGGGGAACGCGATGGACATGACCTTCCAGGTGATTCCGCCGGCGGCGGCATCCCCCAGGGCATATCCGATTTTCTCTGACAGTTTGGCCATAATTACGTGGGATTATCTTTGCAAAGATAACCTATTTTTCCAGATTCTTGTCAATCAGACGGTTCAATGTTTCCACCGACAGGCCCGTCCGCAGGCCGTCCGGGGCCGTGTGCAGGCAGTAATCCACCAGGCGGTCCACCGTGGAGGCGGCAACATGCATCCGCGTATCCGACGAGGCATAGTAGATCAGCACCCGGCCGTCCTCATCGGCAATCCAGCCGTTCGAGAACAGGACGTTCATCACGTCGCCGATGTATTCCTCCCCTTCCGGGGCCATGAAGAATCCGGCCGGCTCCGCGATGACGCGGGTAGGATCATCGAGCGCGGTCATATACATATACAGCACATAGCGGAGACCGCTGGCGCAGCCGCGCACCCCGTGCGCGAGGTGGAGCCACCCCTGCGGCGTCTTGATGGGCGCGGGGCCTTCCCCGTTCTTGCATTCCTTGATGGTATGGTAGTGCCGGGCATTGATGATCTTCTCCTCCCGGATCACCGCATTCTCCATCGAATCCACCAGCGACCATCCGATGCCGCCGCCGCTCCCGGCGTCGATAAAACCGTCCTGCGGGCGCGTGTACAGGGCATATTTCCCGTCCACGAACTCCGGATGAAGCACGACATTCCGCTGCTGGCTCCCGGACTGCAGGTCCGGAAGGCGTTCCCAGTTCACAAGGTCTTTCGTCCGGGCGATGCCGGCCGCGGCGACGGCCGAGGACAGGTCCCCGGGAGGCGCCTGGGGATCCTTCCGCTCTACGCAGAAGATTCCGTAAATCCAGCCGTCCTCATGGGCCGTCAGGCGCATGTCGTACACATTGGTCGCGAACTCGCCCCACTCCGGCATCGTGATGGGATGGTCCCAAAAGCGGAAGTGATCCACACCGTTGGGGCTTTCCGCCACGGCGAAGAAGCTCTTCCGGTCGGCCCCTTCCACGCGGACGACGAGGAGGTATTTCCCGTTCCACTTGATCGCGCCGCTGTTCAGCGTGGCGTGGATGCCGAAGCGTTCCATCAAGAAGGGATTCGTCGCCTCGTCCAGGTCGTACCGCCAGAAAAGCGGGGCGTGCTCCGCCGTGAGGACGGGATACTTGTACCGCTCATACACCCCGTTCCCGAAAAGGGGCTCGTTGGGGCGCTCCAGAAGCGCTTGATGACTCCGCGTCAGTGCAGAGAGTCTTTCCTGAAAGGTCATGGTTTATGGTTTTAGGAATACGATATTGTCCAGTTCACTGAAGGCCCGGAAATCGGGGGCACCGTCAAATCCGTCCCAGGCGGCGTAGAAATGGCCCGGCTTGTCCCAGGCATTGCGCCAGGTAAGCACATAGGCAATCGGGAACTCCCGGATGGCGGGATACAGGACCCCCGTCCACCAGTTCGGGTCGGGAAGGCCTTCCAGGCCGGTTTCTGACAGGCACATCAGCTTGTGATGCTCCGTCGCGAGGGCGTTCAGGAAGGTCAGGCAGCGCTTGAGTTCCTCCGAAAAGAACACGCTGGCCTCTTCCAAGCTGCCAGACCCCACGAACGCGTAATGGTCCAGGCCCAGGATATCGATGAACTCGTCGCCGGGATAGCGCGACATATACGCTTCCGGGGAGATGCCGCTGTTCGGGGAGTAGCACCACACGAGATTGGTCAGGCCGCGGGCCTTCGTGAGATAGGTCCATGTGGTCCGATACAGGTTCTGGTAATCCTCCGCCGAGCACAGCTTTTCGCCCCACCAGAACCAGCTCGCGCTGTTCTCGTGCCAGGGGCGGAAAATGGCCGGAATCCCCTCCAGGCTCTCCAGGAAGTCCCCGAGGCGAGGGAGCCAGGTGTCCATGAACAAATCATGCAGTTCGCCCCCTTCCAGCAGGGATTTCACCACCTGGTCGGAAGAGACGTCCCAGGCGTCACCGCCCGTGAGCGGGTTCCGCGGATGCCAGGAGAAGGTGACGATCCCCCCGCGTTCCGCGTGCAGGAGGGCCGCCTTCCGGATGAGGCCGAAATCGACGCTGTCCAGGTTGGCCTTGTCCCCCATCTCGATGCCGCCGAGGTCGAAGCCCATGACGGCGGGATACATCCCGGTCACGGCCTTCACGTCCGAGCGGGTCAGGGAATCGGAGGCCCAGTCATCGACCTTCCAGGCGTGGCCATAGGAGAGGTCGTCCTGATGTCCGTAGAGGATTTCCCCCTTTTCCACGTGGGAGAAAAGGGTGTGGACCAGCTGGTCCTTCGGGGTTTCCATGGGTTTTTGGTTTGTTGTCGAGCAAGCCGCAAGGGCGACAAGCGTCGCAAGGGCCAGCGCGCTTTTACTACTCATATTATTGTTAGTTTTTTAGGGTTTATCTATCTAGTAAACAAGCACTTGCCAAAAACTAGAATTGAGGAGCGGCGGCGTAAACGGACTGCAGCGTATAGGTCGCGTCGTTGGTGTTCCAGGCCTTTACCATAGCCTTGACGGGTTCCTCACCGTAATCCATATACTTTCCCGTCCCGTGGTGGATATACGGATGGTGCTCCTGACCGACTCCTTCCGCGGCATTATCCCACAGGAAAGCGGAGATACCGAAAGTCTTGGCACATTTCACGAAATACTCAAAGAAGTACAGGTAGTATGCCCAGGCCTTTTCATTTTTCTTATCCCGCATGGAGCAGCCAAACTCACCCATATAGACGGGAATATCCTTGGCGATGTAGTTGTTATAAATTCCGCTGAACAAATCCTTGATCTGTTCCTCGCCCAGCGGGAAATGCGAACCGGTGTGACCCCAGTCTGCGGGGGGTACCCACAGGCCATCCCCACTTTTATCCTTATCCGTCCGAATGGTAAAGTCATAAGGATCATAGCAGTGGAAAGCCAGCATAGTCTTCTTGGCAGGGTCAGTAGGGACCTTGAGATAGTTCAGGTATGAAGGGCTGGCGGCATAGCCGGGAACACCCAGCCAGCGGGTCTCGTTGTTCCCGCCCGTCGCGCGCACCGCATCCACGAACACCTGGTTCCACTGATTGATGATGTCGCACTTTTTCTCCGTGTTGGAAGAAGAAGACCACTCGCTGCCGTAAATGAGCTCGTTGAAGGACTCGAGCATCAGGAAATCGCCTTTGTCTTTGAACCGGTTGGCGATCTGAGTCCATACGGCCGCAATCTCTTCCTTAATCTGAGCATTGGAGTCCTCGCTGTTCACTGCAGCAGCCAGATTCAACCAATGCGCGTCCCCATGGTCTTCATCGTGGTGCGTATTGACGATTACTTTCAGGCCGGCCTTCTCGGCAAAGCTCACCACCTCATACACACGGTTCAGCCAGGCTTCATCCAGCTTATAGTCAGGTGCCTCGCCGATATGTCCCAGCCAAGTGACAGGAAGGCGGACACTGGTAAAACCTGCGGCCTTCACTCCGTCAAATGTAGCTTGGGTAGCCGAAGGTGCACCCCAGGCATTCTCGTTTGCAACCCCGTTGGAATATGCGTCGAAGTGGTTGCCCAGGTTCCAGCCCAGTCCCAGTTCTTTTGTGCGGGCAACCGCCGTATTGCTGGGCAAAGAAGGATCCGGAACCACTTCCTTGGCAGCCTGGCTCACGGCCACCTTCACGGAATTGACACCAGCCGCCGAAATGGTCACTTCGGCCGAACGGGCCTCGTATTTGGAATTGGCCGCAGCCTTGAGGGAAACGGTCAGTTTGTAGTCCTTGTACACCCCACTTTCCGAATAGCTGAGCCAATCCTTCGCCGTGGCCGGAATCTCAATCTTGGGCCGGCTGGGGGATGTAATCGTAATATCCTGGCTGTCACCGGCGGCCGCGGCGTTAAAGGTATTGGCCGTCAGGCTGATGGCCGTCGGGGCCACCGGACCGGGATCCGGCTCCGGATCGTTCTTGGAATCGCAGCCCCACATGGCAGAAACCAGGACCCATAGAGGGAGCTGACAAAGTCTGAATAATCTCATAGTTCTCATCATTTAAGTGATGGCATTGACTCGCGGGTATAGACTAGCGAAGATGACATCAACTGTTTCCAATAATTATCGGTGTTGCAAGTATACTCGGAAGAATCTAGATTCCAGGGCAGGAACCAACTCCAGGTCTGGCCGGCAAAGAGAAATTTGGCCGGATCCGGGATGTTGCCGCACTCGCTGATGGTTACCAGCTTATGGCCGCCGGATAGCTCCACGGCCGCCGCATACTGGCGGGGTTTGGCTTCGGCATCGTTTTCATAAATATCCACCCCTATGATATCCACCAAATCATCTCCGGGATACCAGGATGCATATTCAGTTTCTGCACCCCGGGTAACATCCAGGGTCCATACCCAGATGAGATTGTCCAAACCGTACTCCCCTTCCAGCTTGTCCCGTAATAGCTTCCACAGACGCTTGCAGGCATCAGCTCCGCCCCGGCCCCACCAGAACCAAGCGCCATTGTTACCGTAAACGTTATAGTTGCCAGCTGCTTCGTGCAGGGGGCGCCAGAGTACAGGGATTCCCTCTTTCTGGAGGAGTTTCAGATAACCGGCCACTTTCTCTATATCCTGCAGCAAAAAACTATTCTCCCATGTCCCGGCAGTAAGGGCCCTCAGGATATCGAAATTGGTTTTGTCGCTATAAAACCCATAGCCGTCGAAATCTCCGTTTTTCCCTTTTTCCCAAGCCTCCTCCGACGTGGGCACATTCCAGTGCCACATATAACTCACCAGTCCGTTCTTCTGCCACTGCTCTCGAGCGGCGGAAATGTCTCCGTAATCCACTCTCCAGCTCCAGTTCTCCGGTGTAGGAGAATACTGCAGGAAAATAAAATCGTAGCCAACCAGAGCTGGATGTTTTCCAGTCATAGAATAAATGGCCTCGGAACGATCGTTATTGTTGGCCGTATCGCCAGACTGGATACCGCTCAGAACACGGACGCCGGAATTCTCAAGCAGGAAGTTGTAGACGTTCACGGCCTCCCTGCTGGGCGAGGCATTGGTTAGGGAGGCTTCTATATCCAGCGAGGGGCGCTCGTATGCCGCTTGATTCACTGTCGCAGTCTTACTCAAGGACCCGGCCGACACGGTAAGGGTGGCCGTACGTACTTCGGTGCTCTCGTTTACTGAAACCGTGAGTTCATAAGAAAGCTTGTAGTCTTTGTATATACCGTCTTTGAAGCTTATCCATTCGGGGCCACTTATGGAAGGACGGGAAGGTGCCGTCACGGTTAAAGAATACGTTCCTCCCTCCTGCGGAACGTCCAAGCTCTCCAGACTGAGAGAGATGGAGGTGGGGCCTTCAGGCACCACCGGTTCCGGATTATCCTCGCCACAGGATCCGAGCAGGGCCAGGGCGGCAAAGGAGAATATGAGGAGGATTCTTTTCATATTGGAACCCGGAGGGAGGGTCAGCCCCCTCCGGATTGAAAAAAGCGGATTACTTGATGGAAATCTTGGTATTCTTGTAACCGAAGCCGGTAATCACGAGACCGCTGTTGGCGACCAGGTCATCCAGCACCTCCTGGGTAAGGACAATACTGATGGGACTCTGAGGCGTATCAAACTGCTCGGGAACCGAAGCCGGCAGCTTACCCCAGTTGGTGCCGTGACGAGGCTGTACACACCACCACTCGCCGGCCTCCACAATGGACTCCACGAAGACAAACAGGGTAGAACCCGCCTTGACGGTGCTCCAGTCATAACCACCCCAGGCAAGAGCCTGGTTACCCACACTCCAGCTGTCGCCCAGGAATTCACCTTCCCAGACAGTCTCTCCGTAACGAAGGTCCTTCACGAGGGAAATCGACGTCAGCTTATAACCGAAACCGGTGACGACCAGTCCGTTATGGGCGATCAGGTCATCCAGGACTTCCCGGGTAAGGACGATGTCAACCGGACCTGCCGGGCTGTCAAACTGCTCAGGGACGGAAGCAGGCAGTTTGCCCCAGTTGTCTCCGTGACGAGGCTGCAGGCACCACCATTCGCCTGCGGCGACAATGGGCTCAGCTTCCAGACGCAGAAGCATTCCGGGCTCAACTGTGCTCCAGTCAAAGCCGCCCCAGGCCAGATCCTGACAACCGACGGACCAGCTGTCGCCGATAAACGCGCCGGTCCAGATCGGGGTAACGATAAAGTCACCCGGATCGATGTTCATCGTATAAGTCACGGAGCCATTGTCAGAAACCAGGGTCAGCTGACTGTTGGCCTTTGCAGACTGCGGGATCTGGAAGTAGAGCGTATTACCGCTGAGGATGAAGGTCACGTCTTCGCCGTCCACCTGCACACCGGTGAGGTGATCGGGATTCTCGATGTCCACGATGAACATCTGACCCTTGACATACTGTTCGGTGGGGAAGGTGCCGATATAGGCGCCTGCCGGCTTGTCAATGGCCAGTTCCTCGCACTCGATGGTGGTACCGTTCTTGAGGTTCAGCACCAGCTTGCCGGTCTCGGCAGCCGTCGGAACGGCCACGGTGATGGACGTCTCGGAAGCATCGACCTCAACCTGGAAGCCTCCGCCGAAGGTGACGGCCGCCACCAGGTCCAGATCCGTACCGGTAAGGGTCATATCGGATCCGGCCGATGCGGGATTGGCGCTGTAGGCGGTAACCACGGGCTTCACCAGGGTGAAGGAGACCGTGACTTCTTTCCGGTTCACCATAATCAGGAGGACATCGCCTTCAACGGCCTTTTCGGGGACGGTGAGAACGATCTCGGTACCTTCCTCGTTGCAATGGAAGTCGGAGATACCGGCACCGCCCACGGCAATGTTATCCACCAGATCCAGGTCCTTGCCACTAACCTTCATCTCGGCACCGGCCTTGACCGGCTTGGGAGAAACGGCCAGTTCGGAAGGAGCCACGGTGGTGAGCGTGCCGATGGCAACCTTTACGCCGGATGCCATCACCAGCACCACCTCCCCATCCGGAGCCATCTCCGAGAGAGGGAAGGTAATCTTCGTATCAGTAGCTTCGAATTCCGAAACCTCGTAATTGCCGCCAATGAAGATCTCATCCACCAGTAGCAGGTGGGAACCGTTGATGACCACATCGCTGCCGGCCTTGATGGCTGCGGCAGGGAAAGTAGCCGTCGCCGTGTTGACGGTAAGATCCGTCTCGGACTCAACCAGATTCAACGTCGCAAGGACCGCCTTGTCGGCGGCATCTTCCGGGTTGAGTTTGGTCTCGTCCAGGGTGCCCAGGGTAAACTTGCCCGTCTGGGCCTCCTCCGGAACGGCCACCTTGATCTCATAACGGGTATGGGAAGCGAAGGCGTCCTCGGAAACAACCACCTTATTGTTGAACACGATCTCGTGAATCAGGTTCAGGTAATCACCCTTGATGGTAATCACATCACCGGGATAGACGGACGCAGGAGCAAACGACTCGATGGTGATGGGCTCACTGTAGGTAATCTGGGTCTTGCCGGTGATGGTTTTGCCGTCACTTAAAGTAAGGACGGGGAAACCCGGAAGCGGACCGTCCTTGGGGACCGTTACGCGAATCTCGGAATGGGTGCCGGAGGAAACCACCTCAGGAACCAGCGGATCGACGCCGGGGATGGTCACCGTCGTGACCTTATCCAGGTTGGAACCGACAAAGCGAAGCTGTCCGCCACGGACAACAGGCTGGGGGCCATAGGCTTGAAGCTTGACGATCGCGCTGTCATACTGATCGGTGCTCAGCTGCTCCGTTTGGCAGGACAGCACCGTCAGGGAAAGAACGGCCAGAATGGAAGTCAGTTGAAATATCTTGTTCATAAGCCTTTTCATTATTTGTTGGGAACAGCACGGATGTTGTCGATCTTGAGAACCGGCTGGCAGTCGGTACCCTTATTGCCTCCGCTCCATACAAAGATGGTGAGAGAGGTGAAATCAGACGCCGTGAGAGACGGGCCTGTAGCCAGCGTACCGTCAGAACCGTAAAGGAAGTTGGTATAAGGGACAGTCACGGTAATCCACTCGTCGCCCGTGTCGAAGGAGCCGGTAGCGACCCAAGGGGTATACAGGCCACGCGGGAGGGAGGTTCCGTTGAACCATGTGTTATTGGCACCGGCAACCATATTTCCGTAAATATCCAGTTCATTGCTACTTCCGGAAATCTTGTCCACGCCACCCACGATCAGCTGCATGGAACCGGACATCCAGGGATTCGCAGAAGGGACAAGCAGCTCGAACTTGAGCGACATATTCTTCCAATCGGAGAAATCCGCGAAATCCGTCAGCAGGGGGCTATCGTTATAGCTCACAGGGGAAGTCCAGTCACCGGGCCAGTATTCGAAGGAGAAGTTTCCGTCGTTCCAGCCGCCGTCCTTGTCCAGGGTCACCGTGGGATCACCCAGGCGCAGGAAGTTGCCTTCCAGGGCGGTATCGTCGGTTTCGATGACCTGGGCGTGCCAGCCGTGGTTGGCAGGATGCTGGTCCGTATCGAAGTCGAAGAGCATTCCGCGGTTATCCATCCAGAAGAAGGAAGACTTGGCTTCGCCGTAGATGGTCTTGACCGTGATGGGGGTGTTTTTCACCGCCGTAGCAGGAACCTCAAAAGCGATGGAACCCTTGGAGAAATCCTTGATTTTGGCTTCCTTATCGCCTACGAAAACCTGCAACGGAACGTTGGGGTCATCCACGAAGTAGTCACCGTACAGCGACGAAACGGTCCCCGCAGGGGCGTGCTCATTTTTCATGGAAACGATGGACGGACCGGGCACCAGGACCTGGAAATCCACCTTCACCGTGTCGGCATTCTTCGTGATGAGACGGATCAGGTTGGATACTTCTCCGGGGATTTCATTCGGGACATCCACCAGCAGGGTGTTGTCCGTAATATAGCTGTTATTGAGGACAGCCACCTGGTCGTTGAACATCATTTTGTAAACGCTGCGCAGGTTCTCGCCCACCAGGCAAATGCTGTTTCCCATATAGGCGCTGGTGAGAAGCGAGTCCGCAGCAGCGGCCTTAACGGGACGGATGTAATATACCGTAGGCTTGCCTTCAGCCAGCTGGAAACGATCCGGTTCATCCTCACACGCAGTGAAGCAGAAGGCTGCTGCAAGGGCGGCCGCTGCATAGATGCTAAGTTTGGTAATGATTGTTTTCATTGCTTCTTTGTGCTAAGGATTAGAACTCAATGGTAGAAAGGTCAAACGGCTGGGCTTCCTTCTCCAGGTTGGGGTTGTAGACCACATCTTCCGAGGGGAAAGGAAGGGCATTCAGCTTGGCCTTGATGGCATTGGCCGTCGGCGTAAACTCATCGGTATTGTAAACAATGGCCGAAGCATCCCACACACCGTTCGTATAGTAGGCCTTGTAGACTTCGTTCAAGTCGCCGCCATAGGAATTGCGGCGCTGAGCCTGGATGTCGGCCACCGCAAAGTCGGGATTGTAATAACCGACGCGGACATAGTCGTACCAGCGGTCGCCCTCCAGGGCCAGTTCCAGGTTACGCTCCTTGAACACTTCCTCGAAGGTGATGGAGGTCTTCGCGCTCACGGCACCGGGGATGGCGCGGTTCCGGACAGCATTGTAGCAATCCAGGGCGAAAGCATCCGACGTGCTGGAACCGGGGCCATGCAACTTGGCTTCGCAGTAGACCAGATAGATATCCGCCAGACGGAGGATATGGGTGGACAGTCCATAAGCCATACGGCCGGCAGATACACCCAAAGCGGCCATATGGTCATTGCCATCACCATAGAGGAATTTCACGCAACCGGCACCGGTAGGGCTGTTCATGCTCTTGGCCGAGGCATTGGGGTTGCTGGACGGGCCGTAATCATCGTCATAGAAGAAACGCAGGTAGTCAAAACCGCCATTTCCGGTCCAGAAATAATCGTACGAGTCTCCGGCGAGCATCATCGTAGCCTTGCGGCGGGTGTCCACGTCACTGCGCTGGGCAGGATCCGCCAGTGCACTCACGCCGAACTGATCAGCCAGGGCGATGGAAGGGCCGTTCCACTCTCCCCAGACGTCACCGAACTCATCGAAGCCCTTCATGGCCAGGTCGCTCTGGAAGGAATTCTGAGCGGTCCAGGGCTGAGCCGATGCATCCCAGTGCCAGGAGATCAGGGCCTCCAGATTCTTGTTGTTCTCCATGCGGAAGTTGTCGGAATAGACCTCCAGGAGCTGGCGGCCGGAATTCTGAATCACATCCTTGGCCAGCTGGGCAGCCTTATCCAGGTCAGCCTGGTTCAGGGTACCGGTAACACCGGCTTTCTGAAGATACACTTTGGCAAGGAGCGCTTCAGCGCTATAGTAATCGATGCGGCCATCCTTGTTGGCGACCTTCTTGGGAAGCAGGGTCATCGCCTTTTCCAGGAGTATCACGATGTAGTTGTAAACATCCTCCTTGGGGGCCTTGTACACACTGTTGTAATCCCCGGAAGCGATCATGCTGCTCATATCGTGGACAATCGGAACTTCGCCAAAGGAACGCACCAGGAAGAAATAGGCGAATGCCTTCCAGGTGAGGGCCTCACCCATGCACATATTCAACGTGTTCTGATCCACACCGGTAACTTCCTTCAAACGGTTGTATACGGTAATGGCGTTGGCATTCACCGCCCACAGGGAAGCACTCATATCGCGCAGCTCCTTGTCGGAACCGTTCACCGTAAACTGCAGGTACGGGCTGGAACCCATATAGTAGTTACCCGAGAAGCACTCCCCGACACGGTAGAAACCGCGGATCACATCATACCAGGGAGAGTTGTAAAGGTAGTTCACACCCTGAATGCACTGATTGGCATCCTGGTAGAAATTCTGGGAGTTGTAACTATCCTCGGCCGGACGGTCCAGGAACTTATCGCAGGAAGACATCCCCAGCATCACCACAACGCCCAGCGCCATATATTTCAATACATTTTTCATATTCATATCCTCCCTTGATTAAAACGTAACATTAACGCCAAGAGAATACATCGTAGGAGAAGGATAACGGCCGTTATCCAGACCCATTACGTTGACAGAAGCGGTACTTGCACCAATTTCCGGATCGTAGCCCGTGTACTTGGTGAAGGTGAGGAGGTTCTGGATGTTCACCTGGACCCTGAGGTTCTCGATCTTGACTTTCTGGAGCCACTTCTTGGGGAAGGTGTAACCCAGGGTGATGTTCTTGACACGGAGGTAAGAACCATCCTCGATGTAACGGTCGCTCAGGCGGTCGTTGTCGTTGGGGTCACCGGTGGTAGCACGGGGCAGGGTCGCACCGGGATTCTTGACCCGCACATTCTGGGGATCCTCGAACCAGTTCCAGACATTGCCGGTGCCATCGTAGGTCTTACCGGAGTCGATCGCTTCCAGCTGGGTGCGTCCCAGGACGGAAGTGGGCTGGTTGGCCCAGGCGCTCTTCATATTGCCCACGCGCATGTTCAGGTAGTTGAGGACCTTGTTGCCGTAGGTGCCGTTGAGGAAGACGCTCAAATCCCAATTCTTGTAGGTAAACGTATTGGTCCAGCCGAAGGTGAACACGGGCATCGGAGAGCCGATGTTGGTGCGGTCCGCCTCCGTGATATGGCCATCGCCATTGAGGTCCTTGAAGCGGATATCACCCACCCATGTGGTGTTGTACTGGTTATAGTCGGCCGGATTGGTGGAAGCGTGCCAGATCCCGTCATCGTCCACGGTGTGCGGCATCCCGTCTCCCTGGACAGGGCCGGCCATCACTTCTTCAATGTTCTGGAAGATTCCGTCGGTCACATATCCGTAGAAGCCGTACAGGGACTCTCCTACGTTGGAAACCGACACGACATCATTCCACTGGCCGTAACCCACGATGGCGGCGGAAGCCGTGCCGGCGAGGGCGACCAGCTTGTTCTGGTTGAAGGAGATCTGTCCTTCGCTGCTCCAGTGGAAATCCTTGGTCTCCACCGGATGGGCGGTCAGCGTGAACTCGAAACCGCGGTTGTCAATGGTACCGTAGTTGCCCCAGGGAGCAGCCAGCGCAGAAGAGCCATTACCCTGCGTTCCCATATAAGAGGGCAGCTGCAGCGGCATCAGCATATCATTGGATTTCTTGTCGTACCATTCGGCCACCAGGCTCAGCCGGTTATTGAAGAAACTCAGGTCCAGACCCACATTGAACTGCTGCTGCTTTTCCCACATGATATTCGGGTTCGGGAGGTTGCTCTGACGGTAACCGGTCCCCAGGCCCGTGGCCACCTTCGTCATGGAAGTGCCCCACTTGTATGAGCCGATACCGGCGTTACCGGTCTGTCCCCAACCCAGGCGGAGTTTACCATCATTGAGAACATTCTTGGCTCCCTCCATGAATTTCTCGTTGGAGAAACGCCAGGCAAACGCAAAGGAATGGAACGGAGCCCAGCGCTTGTTGGGACCAAAGTTGGAAGAACCGTCATAACGGAACGTATAGGTAGCGATGTAACGGTTGTCGTAGTTGTAGGTCTCACGGGTAAAGAAGGAAGCCATGGAAGAAGAGCCATAACCGTAACCGATCGTAGGAGTACCGGTACCCAGGTACGGATTCACCACTTCATTGGAGGGAAGGGCCGTGTTGAACACGCTTTCATAATCCCAGCGGCTTTCCCACACTTCCTGACCCACCATCGCCGTAATGCTGTGCTTTCCAAAGGTATTGGAATACGTGAGATAGTTCTTGAGAGCCCAGTACAGGGAATTGTTCTTCTGCTCACGCACCTCATTGGACGCCCGCTGGTAAGAACCCAGGTTGACGGACGGGTTGAAGGTCTCCGCCTTGGAGTAGGAGATATCATAATCCAGTTCAGCGTGCCAGACAAGCTGAGGGAGGAAATTGATATCGGAGAAGATGTTACCGCTGGTCTTCTGGCGGTTGAGCTTGATCTGCTCCAGCATCGCCATCGCAACGGGGTTGATGATGGCGTAGTTCTTCATCGTGATGCTGTAGTAGTTGCCATCCTGGTCGTAGATCGGAGCGGAAGGCAGGGACGTGAGGGAGTAGCCGATGATACCTTCGTCGGAGTCGGCCAGCTTCATATTCTCATTCGTATTGGAGAAAGCGGCGCTCAGGCCGATCTTCCACCACTTCTTGAGCTGGGCGTCCAGGTTGGCACGCACGGAGAAGCGCTGGAAGTCAGAGCCGATGATTGTACCCTGTTGATCCATGTAGGATCCGGACACATAGTACTGAACCTTCTCGGTACCGCCCTGGGCGCTGACCTGATGCTGATGCTGGAGCGCCGTGCGGAAAATGGCGTCCTGCCAGTTGGTACCCTTTCCGAGGATGGAAGGATCGGAATAGTAGTCGTTCGCCTCCACCATCCCGACGGAAGCCAGATCATTGTAGTATTCGGCAAACTCGCGCAGGTTCAGCAGGCCGATTCGCTTGGTCTGGCGCTGAACGGCGAACATTCCGTCATAGGAGAACTTGGCCTCGCCGCTCTTACCACGCTTGGTGGTGATGAGCACGACACCGTTCGCACCCTGAGCACCGTAAATGGCCGTGGCAGAGGCGTCCTTGAGGATTTCCATGCTGACGATATCGGAAGGGTTCAGGGTGGAAAGCGGAGAAACGGTGGAAACCGCACCGTTACCGAGGGCATCACCCAAACCGAAGTCGGCGCCGGAAGAGCCGCCGCCCTGCATAATGACACCGTCGATCACGTACAACGGCTCTGCATTGGCATTGATGGTGGCCTGACCACGAACACGAATCGAAGACGAAGAACCCGGGGCACCGGAGGTCTGCACGGCCGTAACGCCGGCAGCACGCCCCTGGAGGGACTGGTCGATATTCGTGATGATGGACCCCTTGATGGCGTCTTCCTTCATCGAAACGGAAGCACCCGCGAGATCGCTCTTTTTCATGGTACCGTAACCCACGACGACGACTTCGTCGAGGAATTCGGTATCCTCTTTCAGCAGGACGTTGATGGTGGACTGGTTGCCCACGGCCACTTCCTGCGTCGCATAGCCGATGGAAGAGAACACGAGCGTGGCACCGGGCCGCACCGTGATCGCGTAGTTTCCATCCAGGTCTGTGACGGCACCGTTTTGGGTGCCTTTCTCCATGACACTGGCCCCTACGACGCCGTAGCCGGAATCGTCGGTGACGGTTCCGGTGACCCGGTTCTGGGCGAACAGGGACCCTGCGGCGGCAAGGAGCGCAAGCGTCAAGGCTAACAGCTTGTGTTTCATGCTACTTAGTTGGTTAATTGTTAAGGTTGATAATGGTTTGTCGAATGATTTCCACGGTCGTGTCGTCGTCATAGACGCCGTTCAGTCCCTGGGCTTCCTGTGCCGGGTCGCCGGCATAGTCGTCGCCCCGCTCCCACTGGGAGTGCGTGGGCCGGGCGCTGCCGCTCCAGCCCCAGAAATTGGCCCCGGCCAGGTCGTGGCCCACTTTTCCGAGAAGATGCCGGTAGTAGGCGTCGCGTCCCGCCGTCGTCGCACTGCGCTCCGGCGAGAAGCCGTCGCGGGGGAAGCCGAATTCCTCGCACACGACGGGAAGGCCATACTTCGCAGCCAGTTCCGCGTGCATACGCACATATTCATCGGTCTTTTCCAGCGCGTTGGGGAGTTCCTCCACGAGGCTGTCCGCGTGGGCCCAGCTCCAGTTGTAGGGCCAGATGTGGATGGTCATATAATCCACGTTCGGAATCGCGGCCACCTGCTCCAGCAGGGCCGGATCGTCCTCGCAACCCCGAAGGCCCTCGTTTCCGGTGGAGACCAGGTGGTTCGGGTCGATTTCCTTGATGAGGCGGGCCGCCTCCGTGAGCCAGCCGATAAAGCCCTCACGGGCGGCGGGATCGTCCGAGAAGCAGCGGGGCTCGTTGCCGATCTGCCAGGAGAAAATGGCCGGATCCTCGCTGTAAGGCTTGCCGGTCACGGAATTCGTCCGGCCGACGATGAACTTCAGGTGATTGAAAAACAACTCCTGGGCCTTCGGATTGGTGGCGAACTGCGCCATCTGCTGCATGAAGGGCCAGTAGCCGCTCTCCAGGGGAATGAGGGCCTTCCCCGCCCCGGCCCACTCCAGGTACATCCCGTAGCCGCCGGACCACTCCCAGGAGTTGTTCAGGTACAGGACGGCCTGCATGTCGCGCTTCCCCAGTTCCACGAGGAAACGGTCCAGGCCGGTTAAAATCGTATCATTATAGACACCGGGCTCTTTCTGGAGCGTGGGCTCGATCCGGGAAAAGACCCCGTCGGGGCCGTCCCCGCCCACGAGGACCCGGAGGTTCTCGATACCGAGGGCCTTCAGGGCATCAAGCTCCTGCACAAGGCGCTCATAATTACCACCTTCACCATCGGAAGCGAGGATGGGACCATACCAGAAATTGGTCCCGATGAAGGTATAAGGTTTACCATGGCGGACGAAATGGCCGTCGGAAACGGAGACAAAATCAGTTTGCGGGGCACAGGAGGCCGCCAGGAGGGTAAAACACGCAAAAAAGGCGGTTTTCAGAAGTGTTATTCGCATTATGCCGGCATAAAAATGTACATCACCCTAAAGGGTCGGTGCAAATTTACGCCGAAAGGGAGTATCAAACAAGCAATAAATTAGCTAACTCTGATACTATTTTAACATCCCCTACACCAGGATGCGGTTTTTCTTGAAAAGGGCCCGGAAATCGCGGGGGGTGTACCCCCGCCTGGCCTTGAACGTCCGGTTGAAGTTGGACAGGTTGTTAAACCCACAGGCATAACTGATTTCGGAAATGCCGGAAGTCGTGTCCACCAGCATCCGGGCCGCATATCCGAGTCGGATGTCCAGGACATAATCCATCAGCGTGCGGCCCGTATGCTGTTTGAAAAAGCGGCTGAAGGCCGATGGAGCCATGCCCACCAGCGCCGCACAGTCATCCAGGCGGATTTCCTCGGCATAATGGGCATTGACATACTCCTGTACCCGCCGGATACGGCGGCTCTCCGAGCTGCGCTCCACCTGGGCGAAAGAGGTGCTCGCGAGAATCCGGGCATCCTCGTCGCGGGACAGCAGATACAGGATATGAAGCAACTGCTGGAACTGTTCAAAGCCGTCCGGTTCCGCAGCCAGGATATCCAGGATGCCATATACTTTCATAATGGCCTTCAGGGAGAAGGAAAGGCCGTGGGCCGCCTTTTTGAACATCTCCCGGATTGAAGCGAACTGATTGCGCGCCAGCAGGTCCTGCGAAAACAGGTTCTGCGAAAACTGGATGGTGATCTCGCGGACATCCCCGTTCCGGCAGCTTCCCTGCTCCCAGGCGTGTTCAAGGTGCTCCCCGGCCACCAGGGTCAGTTCATAGTCGCCGATTTCCTCCACGCTGTCACCGACGATGCGGCGTACCCCGGCTCCGTTCTCGATGAAATTCAGCTCAAACTCCGGATGGCTGTGAATGGGGAACCGGAACTCCGATTTATGCCGTTCGACGACAAAGAAGCAGTCTTTGTCGGACAGAGGCGTGATTTCGTGCAGAACCTGACTCATCGATAATACAATCGTTCGGTTCCGCAAAGGTAAGGATTTCTTCGGAATAGCTATAAAATGATGAACTAAATGATACTATTTCAACAATTCCCTACGGAATCCGGTTCTCCTGATACGCCTGCAGGATGGCATCCCGGAGGACCGGTTTGGTCCAGTGCGGAGCGGCGCGGTCCTCCTTGCCGTCACTGAGGCCCATCCAGTAGAAGCACGGGATGTTGTACTTCGCCGCCTGGGACACATAGCAGGCGGCCTGCTTGGCCACCTCGGACTCGGCCCGGGTGTTCGTATCCATCCCGAACTCCCCCAGGACGCAGGGAATGCCCTTGGCGACCAGGTAGGATCCCATCGCGTCCACGATGGAACGGACCTCCCGGTCACAGGCCGCATCGAAAACGGTCTGATTGTTCTGGGGATTCTCCTGCTCGAAGGCGAAACGATACGGAGCATAGCTGTGTACTTCGGCGAGAAGATGATCCCGGGCCGGATCCGCGGGGAGGACGAAGCCCTGGAGGGCCCTCGGGTCCGGGCTCGCCGCATAGGTGTTGAGGATGAGGTTCCGGGAGGCGTTGTTCCCGCCTGTGGAGCGGACCGTCGCCACGAAATCCGCATTGTACTTGTTGATCACCCCATTGGCCGTCTCGCTGGAATAGTTCCAGGTGCCCGCCTTGTCCAGCATCTCGTTGAAGGACTCGAACACGAGCTTCTCCCCGTAAGGCTCGAACTTGGTGGCAATCTGCGTCCACAGGGAACAATACCGTTCCCGGACAGCGGCGTAGACGGCCTCATCCGCCCGCAGCCAGCCCGTCGGGGCCGTCCCGGTGTCGTGATGGACATTCAGGATACAGTAAAGTCCCTCATCCAGGACATACTCCACAACCTCCTTGACCCGGGCCATCCACACGGGATCCACATCGTAGCCTGTCCAGGTGGACATATCCCAGTGACCCTTGTTGTCGCCGCCGACCGTCACCGTGACCGTGCCCATATGCGGATACCAGGTCACCGGGACGCGGATGGCGCCGAAGCCGGCCTCCTTGAACATATGGATCAGGGCGCGGGTGGCATCGGTCTGCCCCCAGGCATTCTCGTAGTCGGTCGGGCGCCGCTGGGTAAAGGCCTCGATCCACATGTTGTCCACATCCGCGCTGTTGGATTCCAGCGTGTTCCCGAGGTTCCAGCCCACGCCCATGTTCCGGGCGCAGGAAGCGGCGCTTTCCCAACTGCCCGTGTCCGGACCCGGATCCGACTCCTTCATCGAGAAACTCATCCGGACTTCCGGGGAGCCTTTCTGGTTCTGCTTGTACCCCCGGACCGTCCCGGCCGGCAGGGTGACCGTGTAGCGCTTGCCCGGATCCAGACCGGAGACCAGCACCGTCAGGTTCGCTCCCGACGGGCTCACCGAGCCGATGAAGGCGCCGCCGTCCACCTGGATGCCTTTCTGTCCGTCAGACGTGCAGAGGATGTTCTGGTCGAAGGTGAAGACGATGGAAAGGGAGGCGCCGGTCAGGCCGGAAGTTCCGTCCGCGGGGGACGTGGAAACCAGGGCGGGACCGGGGACTTCCACCGGCTCCTGCTTTCCGGATCCGCCACAGGACAGGAACAGAAGGGCCGCGAGGGCCAGGAGGCCAGGATGTTTTTTCATGATGGACGGGGTATTGGATTGTTTCATCTTGGATATGGAAAGCCAGATGCGAAGGCCGACCCTTCGCCATACGCAGGGGCCGGCCTTCTCATCCAGTACAAACAGACTACCACTTGACGCGGATTCGCAGCGGGGTGTAGCGGTCACCCGTGAAGAGCAGGTGCTGCTGATCCATCGAATCGACGATGGCGTGTCCCGCCAGGTTGACGGTAAGCGTAAAGGTACCGTCGCCATTGTCCGAGAGAAGCTCGTTGCCCGCGTAGATGTCATCTCCCAGCCACTGATCGTTCCACCAGCCAGTGACGACACGGATCTGCGGATTCTTTCCTTCCAGATCGACATAGAACGTGCCGGTCTTGAGCTTGTTCCAGACCGTTTCCGGGAACGTGAGGAGACACTCGCCGTTCCCGTCGCGGCCGTCCATGCCGAACCGGTAGTTGCTGGACCAGGAGATGGCACCGACCGTCCCGTCATTCTCCCAGGCAATCTCCGGATACAGCCCCACCGGGGTATAACGGTCACCCGTGAGGAGCAGGTGCTGCTCGTCGATCGCACTGCAGAAGTCCGGAGAATCGCTCAGGTTGATCTTCAGCGTCCAAGTGCCGTCACCGTTGTCGGTAAGCAGTTCGTTGCCAGGTTGATAGTCCGGTCCCCAGGTGGCACCCCACCAGCCGGTGGTAATCCGGATCTGCGGATTTTCACCCTGGACGACCAGATAGAACGTCTCCGTCTTGATCCGTTCCCAGACCTCCGCCGGGAACGTCGTCAGGCATTCCTTGTTCGGATCCCGTCCGTCCTGGCCGAAGCGGTAGGAGCTGGACCAGGAAATGGCACCGGCGGCCCCGTCGTTCTCCCAGAACACACCCGGGAACACGCGCGGGAATTCCTTGGTCAGGACCGCGGTCAGGGTCGAGGTCTCCACATCCAACGTCAGCGACCACCAGCCTTCGGCGGGAAGCGCAATGTTGTCACCGTCCTGCTTGAGCGGGGCCACGTACGTATTCTCGCCTTCACCCGGAACGAATTCTCCGGCAAGGCCCAGGTTGATCACATCCTTCCCGCCCATCCGGAACCGGAACGCGTCGCCGGAATGGTAAGGAACATCCAGCGCCTGCCAGAGCATCTGTCTGCCCATGTCGGTCATCGTGAAGTCCTTGTCCCAATTGCTTCCGTCGATGGCACCGAGGTAGGTCCAGGGGAACCTTTGCGCCAGACCGATGGTCAGCGTACCTTCGTTGAGGTCCAGCGTCAGATTCCAGTAACCGTAGTCCGGAAGCGCGATGTCCTCACCGCCCTGCTTCAGGGATGCCACATACGTATTCGCCATGCCCTCCACCGGCTCGAAAGCGCCGGCAAGACCCATGCTGTACGCATCATTCTTGTCCATCCGGAACCGGAACGCCTCACCGAGCCAGTACGGCACCCAGGTGGCTTCCCAGACCAGCTGGTCACCCTTGTCCGTCATGTCGAAGTCCTGGTCCCAGTTGCTGTCGTTGACGGTACCGATGTAGGTCCAGGGATACCGCTCCGCCAAAGCGGCGGTGACCGTCCAGGTGTTCAGGTCCAATGTCACATCCCAGAAGGCTTCGAAAGGAAGGACGATTTCCCCGCCGCCCTTCACGAGGGCGCCCACATAGGTATTGTCCTGGCCCTCCGCCGGCGTGAGCGCCGCGCTGAGGCCGTAAATGACGGCGTCACTCCCGTTCATCCGGAACTTGAAGGTCTCCCCGAAATGGAAAGGAACCCTGGAGGCCTTCCAAACCAGCTGCTCACCCTGGTCTTCCATGGCATAGTCCTGGTTCGCGGCGGCGCCGCCGATGGTGCCGAACATCGTCCACTCGTGGGCGTAAGGCCAGGCTTCCTGACTGACCGTAAACCGGCCACGGTTGTACTTGGAAGTCACCGTGATCAGGGCGCTGCGTTCTTTGGACACATTCTGATTCGCCGTCACCGTGATGGTAACCGGGCCCGGCTTTCCGGATTCCGGCTCGAACTTGAGCCAGTCGACCGGGCTGCTGACAAACCAGTAATCAGGCGCGTCGAAGGTGAAAACGAGGTCGCCGCCCTCCGCCTGCACGGACTGGGCATCCGGCTGCGCCGTGATGGTCAGGACCGCAGGGTCGTTCGGATCGAACTCCTTTTCCTGGGTGTTGGTGCAGGCAACGGTACCCAGAAGGACCGCTGCTCCTGCAGCAAGAAAGCTAATTATCTGATGTCTCATATCTCAAACTATAAAGTGGTTACACCGGTAGGAGCATGATCTTGGTCACGGTAAAGCCGATCCCCTGGAAGCGGAGGCCGTCCGACTGGAGCTCGTCCAGGGCTCCCGCCGGAATCGGCGCCTCGAAGTACTCGCCCGTATGGGAGATGCCGCCCTGGAACTCCTCCCAGTCGCCCCAGCTGCCCACATGCTTGTAGATGGGGTTGTAGTCGTCCCCCTTGTCCTTGATGAACACGCGGACGATGTATCCCTCCTGGGCCTTGGCGAACATGGCCGGATCCACGACGAGCGTCGCGCTCCAGCCGTCGAAGACGACTTCCTGATCCCAGATCGTCGTTTCCGTCGGTTTTTCGTCTTCTTCCACCCACACGTCCTGGATGAGGATCACGGAGGTGACGGTGAAGCCGAGACCCTGGAAGCGCAGACCGTCGGACTTGAGTTCGTCGATGACCGGTGCCGTGACGGTGGACTCGAAGTAGCCGTCCCCGTGCGCGATGAGGCTCTGGAGCTCGTCCCAGTCACCCCAACTGCCCACATGCTTGTAAATGGGATTGAAGTCGCTGCCCCGGTCCTTGTACATGACACGGATGATCGCGCCTTCCGTCACATCGGCAAACATGGCAGCAGGAACCACCAGCGTCGCACTCCAACCGTCGAAGACGGTCTCCTCGTCGAATACCGTGATTTCCTGATGCTCCCAGTGGCCGCCGCCTGCCGGCGGAGCGTAGGTGAGCTCGGGAATGGGGAAAGACTTGCCGTCGATGCTGTTTACCTTCCCCGGGAAAGTCCCTTCAAAGGTGTTCTGGGGGATCTTGATCACGACCGAACTGGTCCCCTTGCGGTAGAACATGGACTCCGGGATGACGTTGGGGTTGCCCTCGGCATCCAGCAGCTCCAGGCTGGAGAGGAACTCCAGGTCCTTGCCGTAAATGTAGAACAGTTCGCCGAACTCGACGGTTTCGCCCTCGTGCTTGGAATAGCCCGTGACGGCTGGATTGCCGACGGTCAGCGGGAAGCGGGAGACCGCCTCCTCATTCGCCGTGCGGACAATCAGGGGACCGCCTTCGGCAGCGATGCCGGCCGGGGCGTTCAGGCGGATCATTCCGTCACCGACGTGCTCGATGCCGGTGACGCTCACGCCGCCGGGGAACACGACCTCGCTGACCCCGTCCATCCCGTTGCCGCTCACCGTCATCGGCTGGTTCGTCACGACCTTGGCCGGGAAGAACGTCTTGATACTCAGCGCAGCGGCGTCCTCGTCAACGGATTCCTGCGGGTTGCATGCCGTCAAGGCGCCCACGAGGGCGACAGACAGCACGTATCCGAAATATGCAAATATCTTTTTCATAATGGAACTCCTTTTAATCATATCACCATCCTGCATTTTGCGTGAGGTTTGGATTCTTCTTCAGTTCAGACTGCGGAATGGGATAGAAGTAGTACTTGTCATCCCACTGACGGGTCACGGTGCTGCGGTTCAGTACGAGGTTGCTGCCGATGGAAGCGACCTGGATGGTGCGGAAATACTGGGCGCCCTTCTTCCAGCGGCGGACATCCCAGAAGCGATGGTTCTCGAAAGCGAGCTCCACCGTCCGCTCGCGCTCGTAACGCTTGACCCAGGCCTCACCGTCTTCGGTAAACTCCGGCATGTCGATGCCCGAACGGGTGCGGAGCACGTTGACGGCCTCGTTCGCCGTCATGCCGTAAGCAGCGTCGTTCGCGCTGCCAGTGGCGTGGAACACGGCCTCGGCATAGTTCAGGTAGAACTCGCCCAGGCGCATGAGGATCCAGGTGTGGCGGCGGGTGGTCTGGTTGTCAGCCGTGGTGACGCAGGCGCCGTCCACATATTTGCGGAGGTAATAGCCCGTCGGCGTGGCACCGTACTTCGGTGCGGCGTTGAAACCGCCCTGGAAGGTCTCGATAGCCTTTTTCTGGGAACCGTTGGTGGGCCACTCGTCGCCGTTCTTGACGACCGTGAGCGCAAAGCGCGGATCCAGGCCGTCGTACGGGTTGACCGACTTCAGGTCGATGCTGCCGGGATAGCGCTCGCCGAAGGTCTGGCCGCCGTCCTGGTACTCGTACTGGTCGATGAAGCTCTGGGTCGGGCAGCTGCCGGAGGAACCGTTCTCGACGCCCACCGGATAGTTGGCCATCTCGAAAGTATTGCTGTCGCCGCGGCCCAGGCCGAAGATGATCTCCGCATTGAAGAACGCGTCGTGCCCCCACAGGGAACCATAGGCGCTGAGTTTAAGGCCCCAGTCGGCGGCATTGTCCACCACGAACTTACAGGCCTCGGCGGCTTTCGCCCACTTGGCCCGGTCATTCGACGGGTTGAAGAGCGGGGACGCCGCATAAAGCAGTGTACGGGCCTTCAGCGCATAGGCGGCGACGCGCGTGGCGCGGCCGATCTCGCTGTTCACCTCCGTGAGGTAGGACACCGGCAGGTAGGGTGCGACGGCGTCGAGTTCCTCGACGATGAACTTCACGATCTCGTCGGCCGGCGTGCGGGCGATGGTGTTCGCCTGCGCATTGGTGAGGGTCGTGGTCACGAGCGGGACGTCCCCGTAGGTACGGAGCAGCTCGAAGTAGAAGTAGGCCCGGAGGAAACGGAGCTCATACGGGAAGAGCTCCATCTGCTGGACCCAGTTCTCGTAGTTGGGGTTGTACTGCCATTCCGTGATGTCTGCCTGATCCAGTTTCTCCAGGTACATGCATACGTCGGCGATGGCCGTATAGCACTTCGTCCAGGTGCGGGAATAGGGATTCGCCGCGCTCCAGCCGCCGTTCACATAATTGTTCACGGCACCGGTCTCCAGCGCATACTGGGCCTCGTCGGTGGCGCCGGCGAGGAAGTAGGCGCTGTTGGACTCGAACTCATCGTTGTATACCTGCGCATACACGTCGAACACCATGTTCTTGATGCCCTCCGCGAAATATTCGTAAGTCCACTCCTCGTCACGCGTGTTCTGCTCGGTATAGTTCAGGTCCACGCAGGAAGCCGTGATGACGCCGGCGAGAAGGAATAAAGCGATTCGATATAGTTTCATAAGGCGTTCCATTTTAGAAGATGACAGAAAGGCCCATGGTCACCGCCTTCATCACGGGATAGCCCGTGTTCAGGTTCTCAGCATCCATTGCAGGGATATTGTCGAAGGACAGGAGGTTCTGCCCCTGGACGAACAGCTTGGCATCGGAGATCTTCAAATGGCCGAGCAGGCGCGCGGGAAGCCTGTAATACACCTCACAGTCGCGGAGCTTGAGCCAGCTCACATTCCGGTACCAGATCGTGGAAGCCTGCGCGTTGTTCGCCACGTTCGTCGTGGACAGACGCGGATACAGGGCGTCCGCACCCAGCACGTCGAAGCAGTTGTTGTAGTATTCCGCAGACAGGTTGCGGTTCTCGGAGAGTGCGCCCCAGACGCCGTCCACCCACTGGAGGCTCTTCATCTGGTTCGCGGCCGCCTGGAAGTAGGCGTTCAGGCCGAAGCCCTTGTACTCCAGACCCAGGTTAAAACCGACATTCAGGGCCGGGAAGGACTGTCCCCAATCCAGGGCGACATAGTCATTCTCGTTGATGACACCGTCCTCATTGACATCCTTATACTTGATGTCGCCGACCTTGACCTGGCCGAACTCCTGCAGCGGGCTGCTGTCGATTTCCGCCTGGTCCTGGAAGAACCCGAGGGCGATGAGGCTGCGCGCGGCATCGGCGGGCGTGCCGATGACGGACAGGTTCGGGTAAGCCGGTGTCTCGATCCACTCGAGGATCCGGCTCTTGACGAAGGACGCGCTCACGCCGGCGTTCAGGTTGAAGCCGCTGGAGAAGGTCTTCGCATAGCGGAGGCCGGCCTCCACGCCATAGTTGGCGACGACACCCTTGTCGTCATAGGAAGACTGGATACCCACGACGTCGGAGTTCAGCGAGCTGGCGCTCACCAGGATGTTGCGGCGCTGCTGATAGAATACGTCAGCGGTGAAGTCGAGGCTGCCGGCGATGCGCAGGTCCGTTCCGAAGTTCGCCTTGTAGGCCGCTTCCTGCCGGAAATCGGTCGTCGGGAACTGGGTCAGGAAGGCGCCCCAGGAACTGGCGAAATTCTGTCCATACCAGAACTGGCCGTGCGAGCTGTTCCACGCGTCGAGCCAAAGGCCGTTCTGGGGGACATAGTCGGTATGCTGGATACCGCCCGAAAGACGGAACTTACCGTAGTTCAGGAAGCCCGCATCGGGATTGTTCGCGAAGATGTAGCCCAGGCCCAGCGTCGGGGAGAACGCCCATTTGGCCGGATAAGAACGGTTGGAGCCATTGGCGGCCAGGACGATATCCAGCAGGAAACGCTCGGCATGGTCATAATGGGTGGCGAGGGTCCAGTTCGCGCGGTACCAGGTATTGCTCTGGCCGTCGCGGACCTCGCTCTTCATGTTGTAACCCGCATTGGCGGAGAAATGGTCTCCGTTGTTGAAGGCCTTCGCATACTTGAACCCGGCGTTCAGGGTGCCGATGCGCCACTGGGAATCGACCCAGTAGTTGAACACGAGCTTGTCTTCCACCGTACCCATCACGGTCTCCTGGATGACGCCGGAAGCGTCGTACCAGTTCCAACCGTACTGGTAACCCTTCGTGCGGTTTTCGATGGTGTTGGAGGCGTTGTCATAGGAACCGCCGGCATAGAACGACAGGCCGGGGAGGATGAAGTCGAGGTCCTGCAGGAGCGTAAGGTTGGCCCAGATCTGACGCTGGTGCGTCTTGGCGAAGCCCGTACCGGTCGCCTTGGCGACGAGGTTGAAGTCACCGTAGGTCTGGCTGCCGCCCCAGACATCGCCCAGGGTCTTGATCGGGAACGCCAGGGCCGGCACCTTGTACAAATGCCACCAGGCGTCGTTGGAGTTCATGTTCGGGACACCGTTCGTCTCCATGAAGAGGGCGAAGATATCGGCCCGGACCCGGGTCGAGCTGGTCACCTGGAAGTCCACGTTGGCACGGATATTCGCCTTGGAATAGCGGAGCTGGGAGTTCCAGTCGCCCTGGTCGGGGTTCTTGTAAAGGCCGCTGGCGTCGGTATAGTTCAGCTGCGTGTAATACTCCACCTTGTCCGAACCGCCGTACATCGAAATGAAACCGTTCGTCTCGCTGGCGCTGTTCTTGAACACCTCGTCCTTCCAGTTGACGTTGGGATAGACATACGGGTCGCTCCCCTCCTGGAATTTCTGCAGTTCAGAGGCCGAATAGGCCGGCGTGTTGCCGTCGTTGGCCCGGGCGAGGTTCAGGGCATTGGCGTAATCGTAAGCGCCCACCATCTCGGCCGATTGCGGATCGAACTGGATCTTGTGGGAAACGCCGGCCTTGAAGTGGAAACCGCTGTCGGCGGCACCGCGCTTGGTCTTCACGAGGAGAACGCCGTTGATGCCTTCGTGACCGTACATGGCCACGGCGGCGGCGTCGCGGAGGACGGTCACGCTCTCCACTTCCTCGACGGAGAGCCGGTCGATCGGCCGCTCATAGCCGTCCACGAGGATGAGGATGTCGGTCTCGCCGGTCGTCTGGGCGCCGCGGATGTTGAAGCTGGCGCCGCGGTTCTCTTCACCTTTGAAACCGGTGTTCTGGAAGGCGTTCAGGCCCAGGAGCTTGCCATAAAGCGCATCTGCCAGGCTGATGGCCGAAGTGCGGCTCAGTTCTTCGGCGGTGATGGTATAGGTCGCCGCCGTGGTGAGGAACTCCGTGCTCTCGACGCCGTAGCCCAAATCCACCGTCTGGGCCTGCTTGTCGCCCAGCACGATTTGAGCCTCGGCGGTCACAGCGGCCGCGCAGAACCCCAACAGGCTGATTATAATTGTATTGCTTAGTTTCATAATTGTAGCGTATTATAGATTACCAACCGGGGTTCTGCGTAAGGCCGTAGCCCTTTTGCACCTCGATACGGGAAACCGGATCCAGATACCACTTGTTCGTCCAGTAGCCGGCATCCCACCAGCGGCGGGCGCCGACGGTGATCTGCGGTTTCTCATACTCGAACTTGGGCCAGGGCGTGCCGGGATCCCAGGACTGGTCCCCGTCCGACTTCAACAAGCGCTTGCCGTCCGCGTCGAGGCGGTAGATGCGGATCTCGTGGAGCGGCTTGGTGAAGAGGTCCTGCCGCTTGCGGCGGACCATATCATAGAGGCGGTCGCCGCACTCGGCGCCGATCTCGCAGTTGCGCTCGCGGAGAATCTCGTTGATCAGGTTCTCCTTGTTGGAGGTCAGGTTCAGGCCCGGATTCATCACCTCGAGACGGCCCAGGCCCACCCGGCTGCGGACCACGTGGAGATCTTCCAGGGCACCCTTGAGGTCACCGGTCTCGGCCTTGGCTTCCGCACGGATGAGGTACATCTCGGCCAGGCGGATATAAGGGACGCCGATGTACTCGTCGTCCATCCGGCCCATATTGTCGCTGCTGTAGTCGAGCAGCCACTTGAACTTGTTGTAGCCGGAAGCGACGTCGTCGGCATTGCTGAACTTACTGGAGGACAGCAGGCCGCCCTCCCAGGAGTCGACATAGGAACGGCCTTGCCAGTCCAGGCCGGCCGGCAGGGAATGCCGGGGCACCAGCATCGTCTCGTACAGGCGCGGATCCCGGTCGGCGAACATATCGATGCCCTGCGGGTTCTTGCCGGCCCCGTAGAGGTTCTCGTACGGGAAGTTGCGGCCGTCGGCCATTCCGAAGCATTCCATCAGCTCGTTCGTCGGAACCGCACCGCCCTGGCGGTAGCAGTCGAGGGCGAAGCCTCTCCAGCCCCAGCCCCAGCCACCGTCGGACAGGGTAAGGGTCGGATGGGCGTCGAACAGCTTCTCGTGATACGTCTCCGTGTTGCGGTAGCGGTAACCGCGGCGGTAGGCCAGCCGGTAGCCGGCTTCGTCCTGCGTAGCGGGCTGGACGAGCGCGTAATAGTTGCCGTTCGCCGCGTTGTCATTGAAGAATTCCTCGCAGTACTGCAGGCAGCGGGTCCACAGGGAAGGATCCTCCCGGCCGAACCACACGTGTTCGATGTTCGTGAACTCGGTCACCTTGTCGGCCGTGTAGTCCAGGTAAGGCTGGCCGCTGTTGAACAGCGGGGAGGCGGCGAACATCCACACCTTGGCCCGAAGGGCGCGCGCGGAAGCGCGGGTGAGGCGGCCGGACCACTGTCCCTGGTCGGAGTCGGGGATGTTCCAGATGAAGCCGGGCTCGTTGATGGCGCACACGATCAGGGAGTCGATGAACTCGACCGTCTCCATAGCCGTCGCACGGCCGCTCGTGTGGTTCTCGCCCACCCCGTAAGCCTTGCGGGCGAGGCACAGGCCGCCGAAGTTGCGGAACGCATCGAAGTAGCGGCTCGCCATAATCGTGTAGGCTTCACCCTTGAGGCGGCTCTTCTCGGTCTCGCCCATATCGGGGACGCGCTCGATGTTCTCGATCAGCTGCCAGCATTTGCGCACGGTCTCATAGATGGACACGCGCCCGCCGGCATCGGAGTCCAGGCCGCCCTTGGTCGAATAGGAGAACTTGCCCTGGAAGTTGCCGTCTTCGGTATCCTGGGCGTTCTCCGTCAGGAGTCCCGGGTAGTAGCTCTGCTTGGGGCCGCCCCAGGAGACATAGCAGTGGTAGGAGTCGGAAAGCACGTCGATCGGCGCGCCGTTCATCATATTTCCGGAAGTATAGGTGCAATAGATCTGTCCATAGGCGCTCCACAGGAAGTTGCGGGTGTACTCGGCGCTTGTGAAGACGGTGTCGATGTTCACGTCCACGCCCGGAGCCTTCTCGAGGAAGGCGTCTCCGATCGCGAACTTGTCCACGCAGGCGGAGAAGCAGAAAGCGGAGCAGATTCCCAGCACCAGGATGATATTCGATATCTTTTTCATATTCGTATCCGCATTAGAAGTTAACTTGCACGCCCATATTGACGACGCGGGTCATCGGGTAACGGACACCGAAGTCCAGGCCGGAGCCCGGGGCTTCCGGATCGTTGCCGTCGAACGTGGAGAAGGTCAGGAGGTTCTGGCCAGAGACGAACATCCGGATGTAGTTGAAGAACGGCATCCACTTGGGCTTGTTGAAGGTATAGCCCAGTTCGACGTTCTTCAGGCGGATGTACCGGGAGTTGATCATCCAGGCCTGGGAATCGTGGTTGTTGTGCACCCGGTTCGTGAAGGAGATACGCGGCAGGATGGCATCCGGATTGTCGGTGGTCCAGGAATTGTCGGCCACCCACTGGGTCAGGGCCGACGTGTTGGTGGAACCGAACTGGTCGCGGAAGTAGCCGTTCAGGGTGCGGCTCACGCGGTCCGCGCCCGTCCAGAGCATGGAAACGTCGAGCCCCTTCCAATGGATGGACCCGTTCAGGGAGAACGTGAGCTCCGGGTTGGAAGTAAAGCCGGTCGCATGCTGGTCATTCGCGTCGATGACACCGTCATCGTTCAGGTCCACATACACGCAGTCTCCGTACTTGAGGGCGACGCCCTGGTCCGGCATGGGCTTGCCATAGGCTTCCAGGTAGCGCTCCTCGGTACCGGGCTGGTAGAACTCGAAGAGGTCGTAGGCGAACGGCTGGCCCACCGGCTGGCCGGTCCGGCTCAGGTAGTCGTACATCGGCGGAACCTCGAGCATCTCGATGACCTTGTTGCGGGCGAAGGAGACGTTCGGGGAGATGGAATAATACACGCTGCCGATGTGGTCCTCCCAGTTCAGGGTAATCTCGAAACCGTGGTTCTTCACCCGGCCCTGGTTCACGTAGCTGGAGGGCAGCGAGGTGACGGCGGACAGGGTGGACGCGTTGGACACGAGGATGTCCTTGCGGTCCTCCCAGAAGAAGTCCACATAGGCACGGAGGCGGTTGAAGAAGGTGGCATCCATACCGATGTTCACCTTGGTGGCCGTTTCCCAGGTCACGTTGGGGTTGCCGGCCGTCAGTTCCTTGACCGCCTGCAGCCAGGAGCCGCTGGTACCGAAGTTGGCTCCGCGGCGCTGCGGGTTCACGGTCGTCGCGCCCGTGTAGAACTGCCAGGCGCCCGGGAGATACAGGAAGCGGGCACCGTTGGTGTTGTCGTTACCCACCATTCCCCAGGATCCGCGCAGCTTCAGGTAGCTGATGACCTTGCTGACAGGCGTCCACCAGGACTCGCTGGACGGGATCCAGCCCACGGAAACCGACGGGAAGGTACCGTACCGCTTGCCCGGAGCGAAGTTCTCGGAGCCGTTGCGGCCGATGTTGAAGTCCAGCATGTACTTGGTCGCATAGTCGTAGGTGATACGGCCCACGAGACCGACATAGCCCTTCGGGATGGACTGGTACAGGCTGCCGTCGGAATCCCACGGATAATAGGTCTTGCTCTGGTTGTACAGGAGCAGGGCGCCCACGTTGTGCTGGCCGAAGCGGCGGTTGTAGTTGAAACTCGCTTCGGTGTACCAGTTGCGGCTGCCCCACTTGGCCTCGCCGTACGGCGTCGGCCAGGTGATGTTCTCCTTGCGGAGGACTTCCTGGCCGTCCACGAGGGTGGCCACGTACCGGAGGCCGGTACCGTATCCGTTCTCACGGTCCTTGCGGGCGGTGTATTCGGAGTTGTAGGAAGCCTTCACCTTGAAGTCCAGGCCTTCGGTGAGGAAGCCCATGTCCAGTTTGTACTGGATATCGAAGTTCAGCACGTTCGTGCTCTCGTTCTGATAACCGAGGTTGTAATAGTTGTCGAGCGCGTCGCGGTCGAACGGTCCGACCAGGTTCGGGTCGGAAACGATGTGGCGGCCTTCCGCGTCGATACCGCTTCCGGCGTAGGGCGTCGCGCCCTGCAGGTAGCGGAAAAGGAAGCCTTCGCCGCCACCCATCGTGTTGCGGTTCTGCATGCGGCCGCCGAGGGTGATGGACAGCTGGCTGCGGCGGGAGACGTCGATGTCGAGGTTCGCGCGGTAGTTCAGTCGCTGATAGTCAAAGGTTTCGTTCTTATTGTCAGAGAATGTCTTGAACAGGGAGTTCTGGTTCAGGAAGCCGGCGGAAACGAAGTAGCGGACCCGCTCGGTACCGCCGTTCACATTCACGTTGGCCTGCTCCTGCCAGGCGGAATCGTTCATGATGTACTTGATCCAGTCCATGTTCGGGAACGTCTGCGGCATGTCTCCGAGGCGGAAGTGCTCCATGACATCCTGGCTGAACCGGATACCGGTGTTGGCATACGGCGTGTAGTCGGCGATGGTCGGAGACGCGGGCCACTGGGTCATGGGCAGGGCATCGGTGATGGCCGTGTAGTTCCACATCTTGCCGTAGGTGTAGGAATCGGCGAAATCGATGAACTTCGAGATCGTCTGCACGGCCGCATTGGCGGAAGCGGTCACCGAGGCCTTTCCGGTCGTACCACGCTTGGTGGTGACGAGGATGACACCATTGGCACCGCGGACACCGAACACCGCGGTGGCCGAGGCATCCTTCAGGACGGAAATGCTCTCGATTTCATTGGCGTCCAACTGCGAGAAGGAACGCTCCACGCCGTCGACGAGCACCAGCGGTTCGGCGCTGTTCAGGGAACCGACACCGCGGATGCGGATGACCGGTTCATCGGCGCCCGGCATGGCGGAGGGCTGGACGGCGGAGACGCCAGGGAGGTTACCCTGCAGGGCGTTGGCCACGTTCGGGACGGGGGACTTCATCAGTCCCTCGCCGCTGACGGCCGAAACCGCACCCGTGATGGTGACCTTTTTCTGCTGGCCGTACGCGATGACCACGGATTCGTCCAAAGCGTTCGTGTCCAGTTCCATGGAAATGACCATGCGCTGGTCCGTGGCCGGGACCACCTGTGTGGCGTAACCGACACAGGAGATTTCCAGCAAAGCGCCCCTGGGGACGGACGGGAGGACGAAATTACCGTCCAGGTCTGTGATGGCACCGGTCTGAGTCCCTTGTATGACCACGCCGGCTCCGATCAAACCCTCTCCCAGTTCATCCAGGACCTGGCCTTGCACGCGCAGGTTCTGGGCGAAAGCTTGCCCGGGCAGAAGGGCCAAAAGCACCAAAAGCCCGAACAGATGAGACAGTTTTCTCATTTTCATCATTGTATGGGTTAATTGATTAGATGGTTGAATAGTCCTAGTTAGATAGCGTAATTATCCTATCTATTTGAATGGAAAAATCCTTAATTTGTATGTGTTATTGTCATTAAATTTAAAACTTATTGATTAATATGTGGTTCATACATTTTTGCGAATATACGAAAAGTTTTATTCTTGTCAAATTATTTGCTCGAAATATCATATTTCTTATCTAAGAAAAATCCTATCGTGAACCCCTGCTTTTTTCGCTATCTTTGCATCGTGGAACAACAGGACGAACGATTCATGCGGGAGGCCCTGCGGGAAGCAGGGGCCGCCCTCGCCGCCGGGGAGATTCCCATCGGCGCCGTCGTCGTCTCCCGGGGCCGCATCATCGGCCGGGGGCACAACATGACGGAAAGGCTGCACGACACCACCGCGCACGCCGAGATGGTGGCCATCACGGCCGCGACCGAGGCCATCGGCGGAAAGTACCTGACGGATTGCACCTTATATGTAACGGTGGAGCCCTGCCCGATGTGTGCAGGCGCCCTGAACTGGGCCCAGGTAGGGCGCATCGTGTACGGCGCCATCGATCCGCGCCGCGGCTATTCCCTCTTCTCCCCTTCCCTCCTCCACCCGCGCACGGAAGTCACTGCCGGCGTCCTCGGGGACGAGTGCACGGCCCTGATGCAGGATTTCTTCCGCGCCAAACGCTGATTTGCACGGTTTTTTCGTATCTTTGCAACCGATGGCCCGAAAACGCAAACTCCAGGGCGTGGATCCCGCCTACCTTGAGAAACAGAAGGAGGCGCTCCTGCGCAAAAACCGCTATGTCCTGTACTTCAATGACAGTGAAATGGCGGCTGTCGACGAGTATTGCTCCCGCTTCAAGGTCCACGCCAAGGCGGCCCTGTTCCGGGAAGCCATCATGTCCAAGATCCTCTCCGAACTGGAGGAGAACCATCCCACCTTGTTCTGAGGGGCACTTGCTGCTTTCCGAAAATAATACTACCTTTGCGGTCCGGTATTGAGATGTGGTGTAATGGTAGCACTAGGGATTTTGGTTCCCTCAGTTAGAGTTCGAATCTCTACATCTCAACCTGAAAGCGCCCTTTCCGGGCGCTTTTTTCGTCCCGGCCTTTCCCGCCAGTTTACCTTACGACGATCCTTTCAATGCGCCTCGGAATCGAGGAGAGGATCTCGTAGGGAATGGTGCCCAGGATATCCGCCAGTTCGGTCACGGTGGGATCGGCGCCGAAGACCGTGACGGTGTCGCCTACCTTCACGTCGATGCCGGTGACATCCAGCATGCACATATCCATACAGATATTGCCGATGGTGGGGGCCCGGTGGCCGTTCACGGAGAAGGAGGCCTTGCCGCGGCCCAGATGGCGGTCGATGCCGTCGGCGTAACCGACCGGGATGGTGGCGATGACCGTACCCGCACCGGCCTTTCCCCATCGGCCGTAACCGACCGTATCCCCTTCCCGGAGATGCTTCACCTGCAATACCTTACACTTCAAGGAAGCCACGGGCGAGAGCTGCACCCCGGGGAGGGCGCTGATGCCGTAGATGCCGATGCCCAGGCGCACCATGTCGTACTGGCGCTCCGGGAAGCGCTCGATGCCCGCGGAGTTGAGGATGTGCCGCATGGGCCGGTAGCCGATGCCGTCGGAGATGGTCCGGGTATTCTGCTCGAACAGGTCGAACTGGGCCTGGGTGAAGGCGTCCTGCTCCGGGTCCTCGGCGACACAGAGGTGGGAGAACATCGACTTGACCTTCACCTCGGGATGGGCCTTCAGGAAGGCCACGAGGGTGGGGATCTCGGAAGTCATGAAGCCCAGGCGGTGCATCCCGGTGTCCAGCTTGATGTGGACGGGATAGTCCCGGAGACCGCTCGCCCGAAGGTGGGTGCAGAAGGCTTCCAGGGATTCCAGGTTGGGGATGCTGGGCTCCATCCGGGTCTGGATGATCTCCGGATAGAAGTCCGTCCCGGCGGTGAGGACGATGATGGGGAGGCTGATACCGTTCTGCCGGAGTTCCAGGCCCTCGACCGGATAGGCGACGGCCAGGTAGTCGGCGCCCGCCCGCTGCATCATCGCGGCGAACTCCACGGCTCCGTGCCCGTACGCATTGGCCTTGACGAGAACCAGCAGTTTCGTCGACGGTTCCAGCAGGGAACGGAAGTACCGGTAATTCCGGACGCAGCCTTGAAGGTCCAGTTCCAACCGGGAAAAATCATCCTCTCGCATCATGTCTTCCTCAAAAAAGATGGGCAAATTTAGCAATAACGGATGACTTTTTTCATAAAAAGTGTATTTTTGTGAAAATGTTGATACGCTATGTCTTCTTCTTTGATTTGGATTCTTCTGATCGTGGTGATGATCCTGAGCATGGTCATCCAGGCCCGTCTCAAGAGCCGTTTTGAGAAATATTCGGAGATTCCCGTCTCCATCACCGGCGCCGAAGTGGCGCAGCGGATGCTCCAGGCCCACGGTATCCACGATGTGAAAATCGTCTCGATCGAGGGCACCCTCACGGACCACTACAACCCCCAGAACAAGACCGTCAACCTGAGCCACGACGTCTATTACGGCAGTTCCGTCGCCGCCGCGGCCGTGGCGGCCCACGAGTGCGGCCACGTGGTCCAGCACGCGGAAGGATATACGCCGCTGAAACTCCGTTCCGCCCTGGTGCCGGTGGTGAGTTTCGCCAACAACTGGATCTCCTGGGTCCTGCTGGCAGGCGTGATCCTGATCAACGTCGTCCCCTCCATCCTGTGGATCGGCATCGGCCTGTTCGCCCTGACCACCCTGTTCAGCCTGGTCACCCTCCCGGTGGAGATCAATGCCAGCGCGCGGGCCGTCCAGTGGCTGGCGGAAGCCGGCATCATGAATTACGAGACCTCGCCCATGGCTTCGGACGCCCTCAAATGGGCCGCCTACACCTACGTCATCTCGGCCATCGGCTCCCTCGCCACCCTGCTTTATTACATTTCCCTCGCCAATAGAAGAAGATAACCCATGGAAGGTATCTACATGTTTCTCGCCGACGGCTTCGAAGACATGGAAGCCATCGCCACCCGCGACGTCCTCCTGCGCGGAGGCATCGACGTCCAGACCGTCTCCATCACCGACGATCCCTTCGTGACCAGTTCGCACGGCATCACCGTGAGCGTGGACCTCACCCGCGACGATTTCAACGACGACCTGCCCGCCGTGATGATCTTCCCGGGCGGCATGCCCGGCACCAAGAACCTCGCCGCCGACAGGGCCCTGATGGCGCTGATGCGCAAGTGCTACACGCACGGGGGCATCATCGCGGCCATCTGCGCCGCCCCCGGCCTCGTCGTGTCCCAGCTGGACGACGTCTCCGGCAGGCGCTTCACCTGCTTCGAGGGCTTCCAGGACGCCATGATCGCGAAAGGCGCCGTGTTCACGCCGGAGAGCGCCGTCGTGGACGGCCGCCTCATCACCGGCCGCGGTGCAGGCCACGCCGTGAACTTCGGCCTGACCATCCTGGAAGAGCTGAAGGGAAAAGAAACGGCCGACCGTGTGCGGGCCGGCCTGATGCTGTAAGGCGCTTCTCCGTTTACTGTTTCGACTCCTCCAGCCGCGACCGGAGGTAGTCGACGTCGAAGTACTTCGTATAGTCTTTCACCGTAAGGGTGTCGGATTCTGAAACCGGGATCTCGATCGTGCCGTCAACGGCGATCGGGAGGTCCGGTGTGATGCCTGCGTCAATGATCTGGCCCTCCAGGTTGTTGAGGCGGGCCCGGAAAGACGAAATCTGGAAGCAGAAGCCGTCGGCCGTACACATGGCCTGGATGGCGCAGGCGCCGCCGCCCGAGGTGGCCCCCATCACGGGAATCCCCTCGTCGTGGAGCAGGGACGGGAACAGGTTGCCGCAGGAGAATGAGGTTCCGGAAGTGAGGACGGCGAAGTTGAGGTCGTAGCGGACATCCCGGTCGGCCGCATCAAAGAGCCCGTTGAAATTCCGGTCCACCTCGTATTCCACGATTGCCCGCTGCCCGGTGAGGGCGTTGTCCTGGCAGATATAGCTCTTGTCCATGATCAGGGAGGTCATCGCCAGCACGATGTCGAGGGAACCGCCTCCATTGGCCGTGATGTCGATGATGAGGTTCTTCACCTCCGGGTCGGCGGCGGCCTTCTGCAGGGCGTCCAGGAAAATGACCATATCGTCCTCCTCCGCGGTTTCGATGGTCGGGAGGGGGCCCTTTCCGGCATAGAAATCATCCCAGGCCTTCTCGTCGCGGTCGTTGAAGGAGTCGAACACGCACACGGCCGTATCCCCCTTCTTGAAATAGGTGACGCCTTCGCCATAGACCTTCGGACGGAGGCTCGCGACCGCCTGCTGGTCCGCCACCATCGACATCATCGACCCGATCGAAGACATCACGAGTTCGACGATATCCTGGTTCTCCGCGACCGTTGCCTGGTAGGCCTGGAACAGTTCGGCATACTTCTCCGAATCCCCTTTTTCCATGGCGTTCCCGGTCAGGTCCATGGCCGTATGGCCGTCGAAATAGACGCCGGTCAGGCCGATCATGCCCACGAGGTAATCGGACAGCTGGTCCGAGAGCAGGAGCTTCTTGATGGCGGGACCGCAGGCGATATCCTCTTCGAGGGTCTTGTCCAGGCCCTTGGCCTTGAGGGCTTCCTCGAACGGAATCCGGCCCGGATAGCCATAGAAATGGTCCATCGCGAAGCAGAGTTCCTTGTACGTGAACTCAGACAGGTCCGCGGGACGGGTCGTCCGGGCCAGCAGGGGCTTGTTGTAGTCGGGGTCGATCTCGGCCAGGCTCACCTCATTGACCGACGTGTTCGCCACCACTTTCTCGCCGTTGAAACCGGCGTGGTGGTAGTAGAGGTCGGTGTACATATCCGCGAGGGTGGCGAAGGGAAAATACACCGTGCCCTTGCCATCGGCGCGGATATCGATCCCGTAGGCACCGAAATCCAGCGTCGTGGTCACGGTCGCCGGGGAATAGGTCACGCTCTTGTAGCGGACAAAGGGCATTCCGTCATAATAGACATTGGGCATGCCGGGCTGCAGGAGGCTCATCTGGTTGGTGAAATCCTCGAACCGGTCGGACGTGAAAACGTCCTTGCCGATGTTGACGACCGCAGTCGCATCCCCGTTCGCCAGGGCGTACTCCCCTGCCCCCGTGTGGGTCACGTTCATCCGGGAACCGGGCAGGACAATGGACTGGAAATCAGCCGCCGAGATGTAGGCGACATTCGGCAGGTCGTCATAAAAGCGGAGCGTTACCTCGGAATCGGGGGCTACCTTCGTGACCACGGGGACGACGCGTTCGGTGTAGGAGCCACCTTCGGGCTTGTCGTCGGCCACCTTGTTCTGGGAGGTGTACACCCGCGGGCTGCAGGCCGTGGCGACCACGAGGGCCGCCAGGGCGGAAAGGGAAAGAAGTTTTGTTTTCATGGTATCGTTACTGTGTATTAGTTCAGTAATACACTGCAAAGATACGGAGGTTTTTGGAAATTCCAAGAAAAAAGTAAAAAAAACGTCCCGATGGGCTGATGGCTAGAGTTCCAGATACCGCCGCTGCACGACACCGCCGCGGCCGAGTTGCAGGACGAACGGGAGACCGGACAGGTCGAAGGTGTCCAGCAGGGTCCGCGCCTCGGAAGGATAGTCCGTGAAGAGGGCGTCCATATCAATCAGGAGCACCTTGGACCGATTATCCGCGAGCGCGCGGGCAGCCGCAAGCGTTTCCTCGCAACGACCGCAGCCCTGGGTGTAGAATACCACGTAATCCGCTTTCCGTAAAGAAAATACGCCGGTCTTGGAAGCCTTCCGGAAGAGGCAGGGCTTGCGGAGCAGTTCCCCATGGACCTTCAGGTCCGGAACCGTGGAGCCAACGGGCGTCCGTTCCAGCAACTCCTTCATCACGATCGCCATCGAAACGACCTTCGAGGTATCCTCGGGAGTAGTCCACACATCGGGCAGGTTCAGGATGTATTTGTCAATGAAGGGTTTCGTCCCCTCCTTGTAAACCTCCCCCGTCTGGGAAGAAAGATAATACAACAGGTCCCCCTCCATATGCTTGAAGGACTCCACATCCCCTTCCCCGTAGGTGCGCTCCGCGACGTAGGAAGCCACTTCCAGGACATCGGCCGGCTTCAGGTCGGCGCCATACCCGGCAAAGACCTTCTCGAAGAGTTCGGTTCCCTCGCGGGTACCATAGACATACTCCTCCTTCCCGGCCAGCTGGGCTGTCAGCAGGGACAGGGCGGGCGTATCCAGCCCCCGGCCCACGACGGTCCCATCCGGGCCGATGAGGAACATCCGGGGCGTCTGGAGCACCCCGTATTTCCGCTGGAAATCGGATTCCAGCTGCGGGTCCCACAGATGGATCATCCCGGGAATGGAGAGTGATTCCGCACGGTACTGCGCCCAGGATTCCGCATCATCCCCCGTGTACACCGCGACGGCTTTCAACGGGAAATCCGTCTCCGACAGGAACTTACGGAGACGCGTAGTCTCAATCCGGCACGTAGAGCAGGACGTATCGTAGAAATACAGGAGCGTATAATCGCCGTCGAAAGGAAGCGCCACTTCCCCACCGTCCGGTTCCTGAAGCACCAGCCCGGGGGCGGCTGCCCCCAACTGCGCCTGCCGGTTGAAATCGGCAAAGACCTTGGCATTCAGCAGGTTCATCTCATCGTTCATCGCCACCTTCCCGGGGATGAACCAGGTATCGACGATGTGCACAGCCACCCCGTCGTCGCCCATGATCTTGGACTTGAGGTAGTGGTCATAAATCTTCAGGGCGACAAATTGCCGCACCAGGGAATCCTGGCAGGATTCGATGAGGAAATCACATTCCGCATTCTGGACGCGGAGCGGCTCCCCGGCCAGGGCCGAGAAATACTCCTCCAGTTTGGCGCCCAGGGCCTCGAACCGGTCGTCCTGCGCCCGGAGCGTGAAAGCGGCGAAAACGGCCGCCAGGGCCAGCAGGAGGCGTCTCATAACTCCACTCCTTCGGGAATGAACGCCGAATAGTCGCCGTGGTGCTTGAGGATGTCCCGCACGGCGCTGGAGGAGATATGGGCGAACTCCTGGGCCGTCGGGATGATGATGGTCTCTATGTCCGGGGCCAGGCGGCGGTTCGCGTCGGCGATGGAGCGCTCGGTCTCGAAATCGATCATGTTGCGCACGCCGCGGACGATGTGCCGAATGCCCAGTTCGTGGCAGGTGTCGATAGTGAGGTTGTCATACTGGATGACGGAAACCCCGTCCAGCCCTTCAGTCGCCTTCCGTATGATGGAGACGCGCTTGTCCATGTCGAAGAACCCGCGCTTATCCTGGTTGATACCCACGGCGACGACCACTTCGTCGAACATCGTGAGCGCCCGTTTGAGGATATTCAGATGGCCGGCCGTGAACGGGTCGAACGAGCCGGGGAACAGGGCTTTTGTTTTCATAACTGCCAGTTGATGGGAGTTTTACCCTCGCTGCGGAGGATGTCGTTGGTCTTGGAGAAATGGCGGCAGCCGAAGAAGGCCCCGCCGGCAAGCGGCGACGGATGGGCCGCCGTCAGGACGTGATGCCGCGTGGTGTCGATGAGGGCGGCCTTCCCCTGGGCGAACCGGCCCCAGAGCAGGAACACTACCCCGTCGCACCGGTCGGAAATGGTCCGGATGACGGCATCGGTGAACTCCTGCCAGCCAATCCGGCTGTGGGACGCGGCGCATCCGGCCTGCACCGTCAGCACGGTGTTCAGCAGGAGGACGCCCTGCCGGGCCCAGGGTTCCAGGTCCGGGCTCCCGCTCATCGGGATGCCCAGGTCGGTGCCGATCTCCTTGAAGATATTCTTCAGCGAGGGCGGCGCCTGGACGCCTTCCGGGACGGAGAAGCACAGGCCCATCGCCTGGCCGGGCCCATGATACGGGTCCTGGCCCAGGATGACGACCTTCACCTCGGGAAGCGGCGTCAACTCGAACGCCTTGAAAATCTGGCGTCCGGGCGGGTAGATCACCTTCCCCGCCGCCTTCTCCCCGTGGAGGAAACGGACCAGGGAGGCGAAATACGGCTTGTCGAATTCGCCCTGAAGGGCTTCCTTCCAGGTCTGTTCTATCTTTACGTCCATAATAGATTCCTTCGCTTCGCTCGGAATGACAGGGAGGGGTTAGAAAATAGCGTCTATTACCCCAGCGATGTCTTTCACGTACACAAAGGTAAGTCCTTTTACGTAAATTTCCTTGATGTCTTCGATATCTTTGCGGTTGTCTTCCGAGATGACGATGGTGTGGACGCCGGCGCGCTTGGCCGCAAGGATCTTCTCCTTGATGCCGCCCACGGGCAGGACGCGGCCGCGGAGGGTCATTTCGCCCGTCATCGCGATGCCGCTCTTCAGGGCCTGGCCGCGCAGGGCGGAAACCATTGAGCTGACCATCGTGATACCGGCCGAAGGGCCGTCCTTGGGCACCGCGCCTTCGGGGACGTGGACGTGGATGTCCTTCTCCATGAACTGGTCGGTGGTCATCTGCGCCAGTTCGGGATGGGCCTTGATGTACTGCCAGGCAATCTGCGCGGACTCTTTCATCACATCGCCCAGGTTGCCGGTCATCGACAGGACTCCCTTGCCCTTGGAGACGGAGCTTTCGACGAAGAGGATCTCGCCGCCGAGTTCGGTCCAGGCGAGGCCGGTCACCACGCCCGGCGCCTCATTCCCCTTCTGCATGTCGTGGTAGGCCGTCGGAAGGCCCAGGTACTCCCGCAGGTGCTGTTTCTCCACGACCTTCGGATAGTCTTCCCCGAGGGCGATCTTCTTCGCCGTCACGCGGGAAATCTTCGCGATCTGCTTCTCCAGGCCGCGGACGCCCGATTCGTGGGTGTACTCGTCGATGATGGCGGCGAGGCAGTCCCGGTCGATGGTGAGTTCGTCCTTCTGGAGGCCGTGCTCCTCCAACTGCTTGGGGACCAGGTAGGTGGTCGCGATCTCCAGTTTCTCCTCGGCCAGGTAGCCGGTCACGTTGATCATCTCCATCCGGTCCTTCAGGGCCGGCTGGATGGTGGAAATCCCGTTCGCCGTGGTGATGAACAGGACGTTCGACAGGTCATAGTCGATGTCCAGGTAGTTGTCGTGGAAGGTTCCGTTCTGCTCCGGGTCCAGGGCCTCCAGCAGCGCGCTGGAAGGGTCGCCCTTGAAGTCGGAGGAGAGTTTGTCGATCTCGTCCAGCACGATCACCGGATTGGAGGTGCCGGCACGGAGGATGCCGTTCAGGATCCGGCCCGGGAGGGCACCCACGTAGGTTTTCCGGTGGCCGCGGATCTCCGCCTCGTCGTGCATGCCGCCGAGGGAAATCCGGACGTACTTGCGTCCGAGGGCCCGGGCGATGGACTTGCCCAGGCTGGTCTTGCCCACGCCGGGAGGGCCGTACAGGCACAGGATCGGGGACTTCATGTTGCCCTTCAGCTTGAGGACGGCGAGGTACTCGATGATGCGGTCCTTCACTTGGTCCAGGCCGAAATGGTCCTCGTCCAGCACCTGCTGGGCGTGCTTGAGGTCCAGGTTGTCCTCGGACATCTCGCCCCAGGGCAGGTCCAGCATGAACTGGATGTAGTTGTACTGGATGCTGTAGTCCGGGGTGGAGGGGTTGTACTTCTCCAGGCGGGCCATCTCCTTGTCGAAGATGGCACGGACCTCCTGGGACCATTTCTTCTCCTCCGCCCGGGCGCGGAAGCGCTCGAACTCCTCGCCCTCGTCCATGCCCAGTTCCTCCTGGATGGTGCGCAGCTGGTTGTTCAGGTAGTACTCCCGCTGCTGCTGGTCGATGTCGCTCTTGACCTTCTGGTTGATCTCCTGCTTGATGCGCAGGAGCTGGACCTGGGTGTCCAGGACCTTCAGGAGGGCCATGCCGCGGTCGTGCAGGTCGGACAACTGGAGGAGGCCCACCCGGTCGGCGAAGTTCTCCACCTCGATGGTCGTCGCGATGAAGTTCACCAGGAACTGGAAATTATCGATGGCCCGGAGGGCGCCGACGGCCTCCTTCGGAGCGAAGGAGGAAGAGCGGATGATCTCGCCGGAACGCTCCTTGAGCGCATCGGAAAGGACCTTCAACTCGTTCTCGTCCATCCGGGGCATGATATCATCCTCGTAGTTCACCCGGGCGACGATGTAGGGCTCGTAGCCGAGGATGGCCTCCACGTGGATGCGCTTGAAACCCTGCAGGATGGCGGTCAGGGAGCCGTCCGGCATCTCCAGGGTCTTGACGACCTTGCACACGGTACCGTATTCGGACAGGTCGGACGCGGAAGGGTCCTCGACGGTGACGTCCGTCTGCGGGACCGCGCCCAGGATGCCGTCCTTGGCCTCCGTGTCCCGGATCAGGCGGATGGACTTTTCCCGGCCGATGGTCACGGGGAAAACGGTCCCCGGGAAGACGACGGCGTTCCGCAGGGCCAGGATGGGGAGGGCGTCCGTCAGCTCCGACTCGTCCAGTTTCAGGAGGGAGGAGTCGCCGATGACGGGCATGATATTTACTTCGACGCCCGGCTGGGCGTTCATTTCAAGGAAATCTTTCATCTGCAAGTCAATAATGGGAATATGACAATTTGTCATACCCGGCGGGTACAATTATCCAGCCCACCTTATAGTCAATCTCCGTGCCACGGCAAGGAAAAGGGCAGCCAAAACGCAGAGATTGTCCAAAAAGGGTAAAAAAAGAAGGTAAACCTTTGATTTTTGAAAAATTAGGCCTAATTTTGCACCTCCGTAACTTAAACGGGTGAAAAACAATACAATAAACTTTTACAACTATGACAAAGGCAGAAATCGTCAACGAGGTCGCCAAATCGACCGGAATTGAGAAAGTACAGGTTCAGAGCGTTATCGAGGAGTTCACCAAGGTGGTCAAGGATTCCATCATTGCTGGTCAGCCGGTTTACCTCCGTGGCTTCGGCAGCTTCATCATCAAGCACCGTGCTGAGAAGGCCGCCCGCAACATCACCAAGAAGCAGACGATGACCATCCCTGCACACAACATCCCGGCCTTCAAGCCCGCCAAGGTTTTCGTCAATGCCGTCAAGGAGAGCTAATTTATTCTCAATTATAAACAAACATCATTATTATGCCTAGCGGTAAGAAAAGAAAGAGACATAAAATGGCCACGCACAAGCGTAAAAAGCGCTTGCGCAAGAACAGACACAAGAAGAAATAAGATTCTTCCGTGTCTGCCATTTTAGCAGTCTGCTGAAAGCAAAGGGCTGGCCGGAGGTTCCGGAAGCCCTTTTGTCTTATGTCCAAATCCTAATTTCCTGATGGAGTCTGAAAAACCCGACAAGGACCTGATCGTCGACGTATCGTCGAACGAAGTACACATCGCCCTGATGGAGAATCACCGGCTGATCGAGTACAACACGGAGTCCAGCACTGGGAACAAGTTCACGGTAGGTGACGTGCACCTGGGAAAGGTGAAGAAAATCCTCCCGAACCTCAATGCTGCCTTCGTCGATATCGGGGACAAGAAGGAAGCCTTCATCCATTACCTGGACCTGGGTCTGTATTTTTCCGCCTTCGACCAGTTCGTGCGGGAATCGAACCAGAACACCAACCTGACCGACCTCTACTCGCGGATCGAGATCGGCGCGCCCCTTCCCAAGGAAGGCCGCATCGAAACCATCCTGAAACCCGGCCAGATGGTGGTGGTCCAGATCGTGAAAGAACCGATATCCACGAAGGGTTCACGACTGACTGCGGAAATTTCGTTGGCAGGACGCAACATTGTCCTTCTCCCCTTCGCCGAGAAGGTGTCGATCTCCCAGAAGATCGGCTCGAAGGAGGAGAAGCGTAGACTTGAAACGCTTGTCAGGAGCATCCTCCCCAAGAATTACGGGGCCATCATCCGGACGGCGGCCGAAGGAAAGAACGCCGCCACCCTGGTCGGAGAGACCAAGGCCCTGATCGAAAAATGGGAGAGTTCCTGGAAGAAGATCGCCCGGAACAAGAACGTCCAACTGCTGTTCACCGAATACAGCAAGACGACCACCGTCCTCAGGGACCTGCTGAACGACTCGTTCTCCAATATCTGGATCAATGACGAGAAGATCTGCGACGAAGCCCGGAAATACATCTCCCTCATCTCGCCCGAGCAGGAGAAGATCGTACACTTGTACGAGGGCAAGCAGCCGATCTACGACCATTTCGAGGTCACCCGGCAGATCAAGAGTTCCTTCGGAAAGGTGGTGCCGATGCGGCAGGGGGCCTATCTTGTCATCGAGACGACGGAAGCGCTGAATGTGATCGACGTGAACAGCGGCATCCGCACCAAGACCAGCGACCAGGAAGAGAATTCCTTCGAGGTCAACAAGATCGCCGCGGAAGAGATCGCACGGCAGCTGCGGCTCCGCGATATGGGAGGCATCGTCATCGTGGACTTCATCGACATGGAGTCGAACGACCACAAGAACGCCCTCTTCAAATTCATGCAGGAGCTGATGGAAAATGACAGGGCCAAGCACAACGTGCTGCCGCTGACGAAGTTCGGGCTGATGCAGATCACCCGGCAGCGGATCCGCCCGGTGACGGAAATCAACACCATGGAACAGTGTCCCGTGTGCCACGGCACCGGAAAGATCCATTCCAGCGTGGTGATCGACGAGGAAA
>Ga0310690_10000459_pt1 | contig 87703 bp, 62 predicted proteins | sample AusTroGonzalo_MG_2_FD_207661 | JGI IMG/M metagenome (GOLD analysis project Ga0310690, IMG submission 207661) | Bovine rumen microbial communities from tropical cattle in Woodstock, Queensland, Australia - Gonzalo_04 (v2) (version 2) | ecosystem: Host-associated > Mammals > Digestive system >...
AGAGGAGGCTAATTTCGCCTCGTTGCCGTCCAAGGTGACTGCCATTACTTCGGATACCATCGGCAGGAAGATAGTCGCCGGATCAACACCGCTGTTGTGGGTGTTATAGCCGGAAGTGAAGATACCTGATTCGCTCTCCATATCGATACCGATGGTACTGCCTGCAAGGCTACCGGTAACGGTGATGAGGGCGTTCGTTTTGAGGAAAAGGTCACTGTTGACCCCACCGGATCTGTCGGCCGATTTATTGCCGGTGACAGTGTTCGCGCCCTTCATCTTGAGCGTTGCATCCGCAGCCGTCCATATACCGCCTCCGTTGAGTTGACAATTATTGCCGGTAACGGTACATCCGTCGAGGGTCATCGTGCCGTAGTTGCAGATACCACCGCCTCCTTTTATTTCCGCTTTATTGCCCGTAATGGTGACGTTGGTGAGGGTAGCTGTACCGTTTTGGGCATTGAAGAGACCACCGCCGCCTTCCGGAGACATCTTATCCTTGCTGATGTTATTGGTGATCTCGCCTCCGGTCATGGTGAGTGTTCCGTAGTTATAGATACCGCCACCACGGTCTTCAGCTACGTTGCCGGTGATGATGACGTTGGTCAGCGTGGCTGTACCGTTTTCGTTGAGGAGCGCACCGCCGCCACCGCCCCATCCGCCGGTGAGCGTTCCGTTGGAGAGGTTGAGCGTAGCACCGTTGCGCACGGTGATGACCTGGCCACCGCTTTCTCCGCGCTGCGTCAGCTTGCGGTCGAGCGTGTGACCGCCAAGGTCAATGGTCACCGTTGTGCCTTCTGCGATTTCCAGCGTTCTGTTGCTGAGGTCGATGTCCGCCGTGACGGTGATGTTCGCGCCGTCGGTAATGGCATTACGTAACGCCTGGTCTGTGCCGACCTTAGTCTGCGCCCATGCTGCCGTAGCGCAGAGTAGGGCTGCCAACAGAAGAAATAGTTTACGTTTCATAATTATGGGTTTCATTTTTCATTGTTCACTTTTCATTCTCCCCCCCCGATGGGGCGAGCCTCGCTGGCACTATTCCCTCTCCCCCTAAAGGGGGATGGGGTAGGCTTTTACCATTCATCGTCCCAGAGGCTGGTGGACTCCTTTGTCCAGACGAAGCTTTCGTCGCTTATCTGGTTGTCGGTGCCGGACGACATGTTGATATTCTGGTCCCCGTAGCCGCCTGGGCTTTGGCAGATGATGTGTTGCTGCTGCAAACGAACCACAGTCATGCTGGGCTTGATATATTGCTTCTTCATTTCAGTACCTTTTTGCCGTTAACGATATTGATGCCTTTCTGCATCGTGTTCAATCTCTGACCAGCGAGGTTGTAAATAGCTCCCTCGCCTTCGGAGAGGGCTGGGGTGAGGCTGCCGATTCCGTCCGCATCTTCCTCCTCGAACACCATATTCAGCTCCTTGGCCAGTGCCGCGCCTCCGTCGACGAACAGGAACGCCTTGCGGGCAGGCATGTAGTCGCCGGTGTACTTGAAGAATCCGAAGTTGTCACCCACTTTACCCATGACGTAGAACGTGCCGTCGGTGATGCTGCGGGCAGTCTTGATGTCGTCAAGTGATGTCCGCACGTCCTCGCCCTGCAGGTTGTTCGTGGGAACGGTGGCGGTCTTGTCGCTGGCGGTCATGCTGATCTCGTCGTCGTCGCCTACGAGGATGACGGCGTTGCCCTTGGGAATCACCTTGCCCAGCTTGTGCAGCGTGAGCTGCGGGGCGTTGGGATCGGTGTTGTCATACTCGGCGGTGTAGGCGCAGGCGTTCTCGTTGGCGTTAATCTTGTAGCCCGTGTGGCCGCAGTAGAATGTCGTCCAGTAGTTGCCGTCGGCCAGATTTGCCGTGAGGTCGAGTTTCTCTATGTAGGGGTAGAGGTGCTTGCCGTTGATTTCCTCTGCCGACACAAAGATATCGTAGTGGTTGCCGTCGGCGTCGGTCAGCGGGTGGCCGTAATTGATGGTGATATTAGGAGTCCCGATGTTGTAGCTGTTGGCGTAGATATGGTCGGAGGCGTTGGTCCAGCCAAGTTTGAGGTTGTCGGCGTAGATGCCGCAATTTCCGCCGTTGATAGTGACGTTGCCGCCGATGATGTAGAGGGCGCCGCTGTCATAGATGCCATAACTGCCGCCGTTGGCGTTGAGCTTGCCGGTGCCGAGGGCCTGGCCGTAGATGTAGAGATTCTTATATGCGCGGATGGCGTCGAAGTCGGTATTGACGGTCATCGTGCAGCCGTCGCCGAGGATGAGGAAGGCGACGTCGTTGAATTCGATGCTGTTGCTGTAGTTGATGTCCGTGCCGACGTAATAGTAATATATGTCGCCGCTTAAGCTGTTCTCCGTGCCGTCGAGGGCAATGGCATTTGTGTTATACGTCTGGCCGTCCTCATTGACGAAGGTGACGGTGACGGAATTGCCAGTGCTGCGCAGGGCAGTAGTGATGGTCACGTTGCTGGCGGGCATCTGGAAGGTGTTGTCCTCGATGGGGTTGTCGTTCACGGCGAAGCAGGCGGTATAGCCGTCAGGAACGTCGCCCGTGTAGCTCAGCGTCAGCGTCTGACCTTCGCCGCTGTAGAGCGTAGTGGTTGTGCCGTCGTTGTAGCTGAGGGCGCAGTTGCCCGTGCCGATGGCAGTGAGGCCGCTGAGGTTATAGGCAGTCTCGTTGCCCACGAGGGCAATGTTCTCGCCGAGGGTGACGGTGCGGGCGCGGCGGGCACCGTCCTGGTCGCTGCTGCCGCCTTCCGCACCCACGCCACCGAGGGCGATGGCGGTGTAGTAGTTGTTGGAGTAGGTGGGGTTGTTGCCTCCGCTGTAGCCGACGATGGCGCCCTTCTTGTTGTCGGCGGTGACGGTGGTGCCGGCGTAGAGGCAGTCCTTGACGGTGCCGCCGAAGTTGTAGCCGACGATGCCGCCGTAGTCCTGGCAGTTGTTCTTGCCGTTCGCGCTGACGGTGGCGGCGCTGTAGCAGCCGATGACCTTGGCACTAAAGTTGGAGTTCTCACCCACGATGCCGCCGTGATAGATGGCATGGTAAGCTCCGGCGTTGATGGTGACGGTGCTCTCCACGCGGCAGTTCTGGACGGTGCCGCCCTTGTTGTAGCCGACGATGCCGCCGACTTCGTCATAGCCGGTGAAGGTGCTGTTAGCGAGGACGACGTTCTTCACGGTGCCGTAGTCGGTGGAGCTGTTATAATTGACGTGGCCGAAGAGGCCCACGCAGTCGTCGGCACCGCTGTTGCCCGTGCGGCTGACGGTGATGCCGCTGACGGTGAAGCCCCCGCCGTCGTAGGTGCCGCGGAACTGGGCCTTGTCGCTGCTGCTGACGTAGTAGCCGATGGGGACGTAGGTGTCGTCGCAGGTGATGTCCTGCGTCTGGCGGAAGGTGAGGCCGGTGCAGGGCTGCTTGCCGTTGTTCACGTAGTTGGCCAGGTGGCGCAGGTCGTGCTTGTCCTGAATCTTGTAGGCGTTCTCGCCAGCCGACTCGAAGATGCTGAGCGTCGGCACGTCGGTGTAGGTGACGGTAATCTGGCCGAAGGAGAATGCCGAATAATAATTCTCCGAGAAGTTCCATTCGCTGTCGTAGTCGGTGTCAATCCGTATGTTTGTGTTGGGATAGCTTTGTGGCATGCCACTTTGATAATCGCTTTCCGATCCCGTCATCATGACGTGGGTGACGTAGTAGTAGGCATTGGGGCACGAAACAGTGTAGGTAATGGACTTGTTGCTGGTACAGGGGCGGATGCAATTATTCGTGAAGCTGACATCGCTGCCTAAGCCCCAAGACAAACTGAGTTTGAAGCCGTCGGCTAACTCGACCGAGAAGTTGCCGCTGCCGCCGGTGGTCTGCCCGATGCTGCTGCTGGGTACGGAGGCTGTGTAGGTGGTAGGCTCCGACGTGTCGAACGGCGTATCGCCCGAGCGGGTGAAGACGATGTCGTAGGCCGTGCGGTTCGAGTTCTGACTGACATCGGTAATTTTGTACGTCACGGTCTTGGTGGTGGCCCATACGCTCTGTCCCACTGCCAGTGCTGCTATTGTCAGCACAGCCGCGAGGATTCTCTGATTGATGAATGCTTTTGCTTTCATATATATATGGTATGTGTTTGCGATGCAAAGTTACGAATAAGCGAGCGTAATGCAAAAGAAAAGCTTGTTTTTCTTTTCATTGTCGAGCGGAAAGGACTCCGGCTTTGCCGCCTGAGCCATTGCGAAGAAGTTCGACGAAGTCAAAGTTACAAAAAGCCCCCACTCAATGAGTGAGAGCCTCTGGCTCCGAAGAGCCTCATTTTTAATTGTTAATTTTTCATTCCTTCTCCCCCTAAAGGGGGCGACTGGGGTCTTTAGAGCAATGACTGGATGTCATTGCGGCCCCACAAAGGGGAGCGACTACCCAGTCGCGACGGAGGACGGGGGGTCTTTGCTCTCACTCTTTACGGAGTGGGAGCTTTTTTATCCTTACTACCCTATCAAACACAAGACAACCTTTTCAGGAAAGGTGTCAACGATTCCAGGAAAGTGTCAACTGCTTCAGTAAAACCACTGTCAACCACTTCAGGAAAAGAGCTGAAAACTGTCAACCTAAATCAGGAAAAGACAACCTAGAAGGTCACTGGTAACATAGTAACGTTACCACCTCAATGATTTATTGAAAAATATTTGGCGGTTTCATAGGAAAAGCGTAAATTTGCACTGCAAAAATGGTCGAATGTGCGACTTTTTTTTCAGTAAAGATGATTAAAATGTAAGAAATGGTTATTCAGAGAGACCAATATGTAAACGAGCTGCTGAGCAAGCGGTGGAACGGTAAGGTAAAGATTATCACCGGCATACGCCGTTGTGGTAAGTCGTTCTTAATGTCAACTCTTTATAAGGATTATCTGTTGAGAGAGGGGGTGACGGAAGACTGTTTTGTGGAGCTGGCACTTGACAAGAAGGCGCACATGAAGTACAGAAATCCTAATGAACTTTATAGCTATGTGCTCCGTAAGACGCAGAATACCGAGAAGCGCTATTATGTCTTCATCGATGAGATTCAGCTGTCGTATAAAGTAAAGAACGACGATGTGGATGAAAAACTGGTCCCTGAAGAAGACCGCGACATGCTCTATACAACGTTCTACGACATTCTGAACGACCTGATGGCACGCAGCAACCTGGATATCTACGTTACGGGCTCTAACAGCAAGATGCTCTCCAAAGACATCGTCACCAACTTCCGCGACCGTGGAACGGAAATCAAGGTGTATCCGCTGTCGTTCAAGGAATACTATCCCATTTCCGGGTTAGAGAAAGCTGATGCCCTGGAGGAGTACTTGACCTATGGTGGCATGCCGTTGGCTGTGCTGGAAAAAGACGAGACGGAGAAGCGCAAATACCTGAAAGGACTCCATAAGAGAGTCTATATCAAAGACATCGTGGAGCGCTATAAGCTGAAAGACGACGAGGTGCTGGAGGCTTTGATTGATGCACTTTCGTCTGCTGTCGGTTCACTGACCAACCCACACAATCTGGCCAATGCAGCAGGCACACTGATGAAGCGCAGCACCTCCGACAACACCATCAAAAACTATCTGGACTATCTGGAGGACGCCTACCTCTTCGGAAAAGCTCAGCGATATGACATCAAGGGGAAACGTTATTTCGACAACACGCTGAAATACTATTCTATGGATACCGGCTTGAGAAATGCCAAACTAAATTTTCGCCAGCAAGAACGGTCGCATCTGATGGAGAACATGATTTTCATTGAGCTCATCCGCAGGGGCTACAGTGTGGATGTGGGTGTTGTGGAACTGACCCGTGTCAATGAACAAGGCAAGAAACAGCAGTCGCAGTACGAGATTGACTTCATTGCGGGTACGGGTAGCGAGAAAGTCTATATCCAGTCGGCGCTGAATGTAGATACGGAGACCAAGAAAAGTCAGGAGACCTTCTCGCTGAAGAACTCGGGCGATTTCTTCCGCAAGATTGTCATCACCGACGGCAACGCAAAGCCTTGGACCGACGAGGACGGCATCATGTATATGGGTGTCATTCCCTTCCTGTTGGAGGATGTGAAAATCATTTGAGGACTAGAAACAATTTAAACGCAATAAAGACAATGACAAAAACATTAACCAAATTCAAAAGCCAAGTCCTCACCCTGATGCTGACATTAGCAGCACTGATGGTGGGGCAGACGGCGTGGGCAGATTGGACCGGCACGTGCGGCGCTAAGGCGACCGACAACGTGACGTGGGCGGTGACGGACACGAACGGCGATGGCACATACGAGACAATCACCATCAGCGGCTCGGGGGCTATGAAGAATTACAGCAGCAGCAACCAGCCGTGGGCGGCCTTTAAGTCGGGCCTCACTACCGTCGTCATCGGGGATGGCGTGACGAGCATTGGTGGTAATGCCTTCTGGCAATTCACTGCACTGACCAGCGTCAGCATCGCCAGCAGCGTAACAACAATCGGCAACGCAGCCTTTTCCGGATGCACCAACCTGGCCACCATCAACGGCGCCAGCGGCGTGACAAACGTAGGGCCTTCCGCCTTCGTTGGAACCGCATGGGAAAATAACCTGCCCGACGGTCTGACCTACGTGGGCCATGTGGCCTATCGGTTCAAAGGCGACGGCACCAGCGTCACCCTCAATGACGCCACCACGCAGATATATGACTACTGCTTCAGTTATAGCAAAATCACCAGCATTGTCATCCCCGCCAGCGTAAAGAGCATCGGAGAAGAAGCTTTTTACTCATCTGCCCTGAAAAAGATTTATGTGCTGCGTAGCGGTTCAGACGACGCAGAGATCACGCAATTAGGCGAATATGCGTTTTATAATTGCAGCAAATATCTTGCCATCGTCGTGCCGGATGCCGCGTATGTTCATTATAGTAGTTCATGGAATTCATACAGATTAAATCTAAAGCACGGCTACACCGTCACCAGCAGCACGGCGGGCATCACCGCCACGAGCTATGCGCCGATTGTGGCACAGGGCGAGGAGGTAACACTCGCTGCCCCAGGCTACGTCATCACCTCTGCCAGCTACAGCTACAACGACGGCACATCCGACCACACGATTACACCTGATAACGGTGTCTGGTCCTTCCTGATGCCCGCCAGCAACGTCACCGTCACGGCGACGTGTAAGAAGCTGCTGACGAACACGGACATCGCCGTCGGGGCTATTGCCGACCAACCTTATACGGGCAGCGACATCACGCCAGAAGTCACCGTATGGGATGGCACGACGGATATCAGCGGCGAGTGCGACTTTGCCTATTCGGATAATGAGGATACCGGCACTGCCACCGTCACCATCACGGCGAAGGCGGCCAGCACCGGCTACAGCGGTTCCAGAACGACAACGTTCAACATCGTGCCGAAGAATGTGGGTGATTATGGCGCCGTCCAGATTCTCGAAGACCAGTACGGTAAACACGGCATCATCGACGGCAACTACTTGGGCGACGTAGTGGTAAATCTTGAAGAGGACATTGAGGTGGCTGACGTTACCTTCAATCGCACGTTCACAACCGATGCGTATAGCACCATCATGCTGCCGTTCGAGGTTTCTATGAGCCAACTCAGCGGCGTGGATTACATTTATACATTCTCGGGCGTAGAGAAGGATGCCAACGACACGTGGACGGCCGCGGTGACCGAGGTGTATGAGAACTCTGAGCCAACTTTTGCCCTACCTGCCTATACGCCGTATATCGTGAAGATGAATGATACGAAACTCAGCATCAGTCACGGCGTGATAATCCAGCGTACGTCTGTCGCTCCCGGTCCTACCACCGTCGGCGACTGGGAATTACGAGGCACATTAGCCTATACGGTATGGGACGCCACGCACAACAACGCGGATCTCGGCCGAGTCTATGGCTTCGCAGCCACTGCGGTAGCCGGAGACAAAATCGAGATTGGTGACTTCGTCCGCGCTGAAGCCGGAGCCTATATATATCCCTTCCGCGCCTATCTTTATTATAAAGGTACGGATACGAACTGGAACCACAGCCAATCACTGCGCCGCGCCCCCGCCATTGACGAACTCCCCGACCGCATACCGGTCAGAATAGTTGATGATGAAGATGCCGATAGAATAAGCCTCACCCCAGCCCTCTCCAAAGGAGAGGGAGATTGGTACATAATCGACGGGCGGAAGCTCGGCGGCAAGCCGACACAACGCGGACTATACATCAACGGAGGCAAGAAGGTAGTGGTATGAAGAAATGAGCAAAAAAGCAAAAAGGAACCGAAGAAACCACTAAATTTTGCTATCCCGAGTTTGCAAACAAAGCAAATAAGAAATCTTTTTTAAGGGTGCCCCGTTTTCTTTATGGTGGGGCACCCTTATTTGGTGCGTATTTATTTTTTTCATAATTTTGTGCCGTCAAACCACATAAAACACAAAAAAAATGAAACTGAAACGCAGACACTATCTCATCCTCGAGGAAATGATGAAGCACCCCGAAGGCGTCACCCGCAAGGAAATCGTGGAACTCATCCAGCGCGACGGCAATCCGCACTACAACCGCAAGAGGTTCGTGAAGGACCTGCCTCTCATACGCAAGCGCGGGGACATTGATATCTTCTCGCGCAACTGCGGCAAGAACGTGTGGCGCTACAGCATCGGCCGCAGCACGCCCGACCAGCAGGAGCGCGCCATGATGGTGGGCACCCAGGTGACGAACATCCTGGAGAACCTGTTCCTGAAGGAATTCCGCGATCTGGGCGACAGAATCCAGCCCGTCCTCATCCCGCAGGGCCACGGGTACCTGCACACCATCGGCATCGCCCTGCGCGAGAACCGCATCCTGGCCTGCACCTACCGGAAGTTCTCCGACTCGGAGCCCTACCTGTGCACCCTCCGTCCCTACGCGCTGAAGGCCTTCGAGGGCCGCTGGTACCTGCTGGCCAAGAAGAACGACGAGCAGCAGTTCAAGCACTTCAGCCTGGACCGCATCCAGCGCCTGGAGCTGACCGAGAAGACGTTCCAGCCCGTCAGCTTCAACGCGAGGGAGTTCTATGCGCCCTTCTTCGGGGCTTTCTGCGACCAGAGCCTGAAGCCGCAGAGCATCCTCATCCGCACGGACGAGCAGAACGCCCACTACTTCCGCACCCTGCCCCTGCACCACAGCCAGCAGGAGCTGGAACCCGATGGCGACACCTACCGCTTCCGCCTCCACATGTGCGTCACCCGCGACTTCGAGATGGAAATGCGGAAGTACGAGAACACGACTTGGAGTTTAACTTCTAAATAACTTATCAACATGGAAATCATCATTATTATCGGAATCCTCATGTGTTGTATAGACTTAAAACAAAACAACTATGAACACGAATTATTTTGAACTGAAAGAGCTGTTGCGGAATGCGCGGCGGGCGCTTGAACAGGAGCGCGATGAAATACAAAGTTTTGCAAAGAAAGTAGAGCAAATGGACACTTTCCTGCAGCTTCTGAATGCACGGGACGGTCTGCTGTCCGAACATGAAAGGCTTCAGGAGGAAACCGACAGCCTCCGCGCGCAATTGCAGGAGAGGGAAGTGCAGCTCTCGGAACTGCGGAAACTGACGACGGGAATGGCGAAGAAGTCGTCGGAAGAGGACTTGCAAAAGGCCTTGCGCACATACTTCAATACATCCAAGCGCAAGACAATCGGCAAACGTGTGGCTGTGAAGACGGTCATCACGGAATTCATCAGCACGATGAAAATCACCCTCCCGGACGACCTCGCAGAGGCACTGGAACACCTGGACGACGAGCAGGGCGAACCGCAGATTGTGATTGAAAGGGCAGAAGATGTGATTGCATCTGGTGGAATGAAAAACGTTAAGATTGCATAGCGATGATCAAGATTGGGACGGTGAACGGCGATGTGATTGAGGCCGGTGGCGTGAAGAACGTCACGAACAACTACTACGGCTCGGAGCTGGCGGATGGTCAAGACATGCATCTGGACAAGACGGACATGCCTGAAATCCTGAAGACCGAAGAGGCCGAGATGATAATGGAGGAGTTGGTAGATGCAGGCATTCTGACAGAAGACTGGCTGCCTAACGGACTAAGCGGTTCAGAGCGCGGACTTGTGGCAAGGGCTGTTTGTGAACATCTGAAGATAAATGAGGTGTGGCAAGTGTTTGGGGTCTTATGGGACGAAAAGCCTGAAACATTGCGCGGATACTTTAATAAAGCCCTCGAACAAAGGAAATCACTCACTTTCCAGGAAAAATTGAAAAACATTATTAGCTGATTATCATTTAGATAATCCAATCCGTACCTGCTACGCGTACCTACTACGTAGCAGGTTTTTTTTTGCCCTTTGCCGTACCTTTGCAGCGTCAATCAAACGAAAGCGCGATTGGCGGTGCTCTTTGACATATTGAGACAACACACAAACGCGCGGAAGGCCGTGCGGCCCTTGTACACACGTACCTTATTAACATTAAACAATAAATAATAATTTAACCCCCGCTGAAAAGGCAGCGGGATGCTGGGATGAAGTGAGGAGGATGTTCCCGGGTAAATGCGCAAAGATTCCAACCTTCTTCTCACTAAACAATTCCCAACTATGAATACTAATATTCAAATTTTCACAAGTGAAATTTTCGGCGAGATTCGTACTTGCCAAGTTAACAACCAAATCATGTTCGTCGGCAAAGATGTGGCAAAGGCGCTGGGATATGCTAAACCCGAAAATGCTATCGCTATACATGTTGACTCTGACGATAAAACCACTACCCTGATTCAGGGGACTGGTTCTAACTACAAATCGAAGACAGTTGTCATCAACGAGTCCGGTCTCTACTCCCTGATTCTTTCTTCCAAGCTTCCTCAGGCGAAAGCCTTCAAGCGCTGGGTGACATCGGAGGTGCTGCCACAGATTCGCATGACGGGCGGCTACATTCCAATAAGGAACCCACGCACAGGCGAGATGCTCAGTGAAGAGGAGATCATCGAGTGTGCTGACGAAATCGTGGGTCGCACGCTGGGGCTGCTGAACGCCGAGGCCGAGGACACGCTGACTGCCACGCAGGTCGCCAAGACGTTCAACATGACGGTCTTCGACTTCAATTCGGTGCTGCGCGACATGGGCATCCAGTTCCGTCAGGGCGGGCGCTGGAACATCTCCGCTGACCTCGCCGACCGCGACCTGGTGCGATTCCGCACGCACGTCTCCTATTCGTTGAAAGGCGAGAAGAAAGTCAAGACCTACATGACGTGGACGCTCGATGGACTGAGATACCTGAACGCTAAACTCGGATACCCGAACTTTTAAATGAACATTGAACATTGATAATTATGAGCGTACACGTTATTTATTACAAGGATGGGGCGAAGATGATGCGCCCCGTCCAGACGAGAGAAGAATACATGGCCCTGCGCGATTCGGATTGGCAGAAGTCAGTCCTGAAGGCTGTCCGCGAGGGCAAAGATGGTCAGAAATCAAAGCTCATCCAGATGAACTACAGCTGCCTTCCGAACGAGGACGGGACGCTGAAAGGCTCCACCACGATGAGCACGACCGTCGGTATGGACATCGACTGGACCCCCTCCCCGCTCTCCCATGAAGGGGGAGAGCAAATAACTGCCCGTAAGGAGGAATGGCTCAAGAAGGTTCCTGAACTGGTGCTGTCAAAGAAGGAGCAGCTTGGCTTGCTGATGCTGGAAAGGTCGGCTACGAAGGGTTACCATCTCGTCTTCAAACGTCGCCCCGAGCTCTCGCAGGAGGAGAACCTGAAATGGGCAAGCGAACTGCTGGGCGTCGATTTCGACAAGGGCGCCAAGGACATCACGAGGGTGTTCTTCACCACGACCGGGGCAGAGATGCTGTTTCTGGATGATGAGATATTCAGCCCCCTCCCAGCCTCCCCCAAGGGGGAGGAGATGGGAGAACCTAAGAAAGAAGTCTCCCCTCTTGGGGGAGATATAGAGGGGGCCGAGAGGGCTGGGGAGAGGCTTTTCAAAGGCATTCCGTATTCCTCTATTATCGCTGAGTGGTGGGTGCGCAGCGGTGGCGAGCCAATAGAGGGCGAAAGGAATGTGAAACTCTACCAGCTGGCTGTCAACCTGCGTGCTATCTGCGACAACAGGAAAGAGGTGCTGATGGCAGTGATGCCACGCCTGGGGCTCGACGAACAGGAGTTCCGCAGCATCATCGACTCGGCTTGCAAGGAAGTGCCAAAGGGCATCAGCAAGCAGATGAAGGAGATACTGGATGAGAAAATTAAAAATGATGGTGATGAGACTAATGCCGACCGCGATCTGGCGGAGCTGACAGATGGCTGGAACCCGCCGCCATTGCCGCAGAAGCTGCCTAGGCTTATCACCCTGCTCATCAAACCCTTCCCCGAGGTTTATCACCCCATGCTCGTGGTCACGGCCTGCGTCGTGCTTGGTGCCATCGCCAGCCACTTCCGCAGCACGTACATCGACGGCAGGAACATCGCCGCCAACCTCTTCGCCGCCATCATCGCCGGTAGCGGTAAGGGAAAGCACTGGGTGACGAAACTGCTGGAGCTGATGTGCCGGAACACCATCCAGACGTGGGACGATGCCGAGTGGCGCAAGGTGCGCGAGAACCAGGAGATGCGCGACAGGAAGTCGAACGCCAAGGACAAGCCGGCCAAGTACCATCCGCGGCTGCGCATCATGGAAACGATGTCGAAAACCTCTCTTCTGGAGGTGCAGACGAACCTGGGCGAGAACGGCATGCTGCTCTGCAACTACACCGAAAGCGACGAGCTGGCAAACGCATCGCGGGCACAGTTCAGCAACATCTCCGTGCTGCTGCGAAAGGCATGGGACATGGACATCCACCGTCAGTTCTACATGAGCGAGTCTTCGTGCAGCACCCAGTGCCGACTCTGTGCCGCCATCCTGCTCACAGGAACGCCGAAGAGTGTTCTTTCCCGTCTCTTCACCGACACCGAGAACGGCATGATGCAACGCTTCGTGCCCATGATGATGCCAAGCATCAAGCGCACCTTCCGTCCGCCAGTGTTCACCCCGCTTCCCGCTGACGAGGAAGCCGAACGCGACGGCCTGCTCGCGAGTCTCTGGCAGAAAGACCTCTCGCTGGGCGAAGGCACACTCCAGCTGGAGATGCCCAAGACGCAGAAGATGATCCAGGAATGGTACGACGCGTTGGAGGAACGCTATGCGGAAGGCACCATGACCGAGGCGGAAGCCGACCTCAGCCACCGCGTGGGGCAGTTCATGCAGCGGGCAGCCATACCCTTCGTGGCCCTCTACGGCGGGGAGCAGAAGGAGGTGATCGACCTGGTGCGCTGGCTCGGAGACTTCGCCTACTACAACATCTGCCACATCTTTGCCTCGCGCGTTGCCCAGGACCTGAAGGAGTCGGAACAGATGCTCCAACGGCAGGCGGACGGGCGAATCACAGCCGAACCCCTGCTAAGCCGCATGCCCGACATCTTCACCCTCCAGCAGTTCCGCGAGGAACGCATCCGGCAGGGACAGAGCAGCGAAGTGAAGATGCTCCTCTCGCGCTACTGCAAAAGCGGAAAGATAGAACGGATAGAAAAGGGCGTCTATAGGAAAGCGCAAGGTAACATAGTAACGTTACCAAAAACAGAGACCCCACTTAACATTGAACATTGAACATTGAACATTATGGAACTGATATTAGAACGCATCGCGAAGAAGAAAGGGTACACGATAGGGCGGCTCGCCCTCCCCTCTCTCACGGGAGAGGGGTCGGGGGAGAGGCCAGGTCTGTACTTCTGCGACACGCTGGAACCTACTTGGCGCGACTACGAGCACGGCGCCTATAAAATCAAGGGCAGGAGCGCCATCCCCGAAGGGCGCTACGCCGTGGTGATTTCCTACTCCCCGAAGTTCAAGCAGTGGCTGCCCCTGCTGCTGGGCGGCCCCGAATTCAACAAGAAATGGAGCGGCATCCGCATCCACGCCGGCAACTCGGCAAAGGACACCGAGGGCTGCATCCTGGTCGGCGAGAACAAGGAGGTGGGCAAGGTGCTGAACTCGCGCAAGTGGCTCTACGAACTGAAACACCGCATCGTCGAGGCCAAAGACCGCGGCGAAGCAGTCTGGCTGACAATCAAATGAAAATTGAAAAAACGAAAAAGCCGGGCTCGCGGATGCGGGCTCGGCTTAATGAATTTGAAATTAACTTCCCTAAACTATTAGTTCTCCGGGGTGACGGTGACTTTGAGCGTGCATTTGACGTCGTAGTTGCTCTTCACGCGGAAGACGAGGTTGTACTCGCCGGGCTCGCAGCTGCTGCTGATGAACAGCGGCCAACCCTGCCATGCGTAGGACGTCGGGAACTTGAAGTAGCCAGCGGGCGCGCTCTCGGGGTCGAGTTCCAGGGCATTGAAGTCAATATCCTCGTCCTCGCTTTCCTTCGGTGCAAAGTCGAAGCCGAAGCTCGGATAGGAGTTCGCATGGTCTGTTATTTCATCCACGCTGGTCTTTATCATGGTGTACTTCCAGCCATCGCCTGTTGCAACCTGGACGGGTGCCTTCACACCTGGGTTACTCTTCAGTCCGAGGTATACCCAGACATCCTTGTTATCGTTAGACTTCAGCGAGGTGAGCGTCTGCGTGGCTGCATCCCACGAGAAGTAACCTTCATCCTCGCCGTTTCGGGCCTTGCCGTAGTCCGGCGACTGTCCCACGATTTCCACGTCGTTCCAATCCCATACGGCACCATACTCATCGTAGCGTTCCAGGGTTACCTTCGTGGATTCGCCCACTCTCACCCAGTCTTTATCATTACTCAATACAAAGTAAGTGATACTGGGCACATGCATCTTCATCGTGCCTTTGCCATAGACCTCCAGCTCTACTTCCTCGCTCTGTTCGGTCTCAGGATTCCAAGCCTGGGTTGTGAAGACGAGGTAATAGAGCAGTTCATACTCTCCCGTGTAGTCGTCTTCCTCCTCATCGCCCGGAGCACGGCGCGGCCTGTTGTTCGTCTTGTTGCATGGCTGCCTAATCAGGATCTTGCTCTTGCCGTCGGGCTTGATTTCGCCCTCAGTGGTCATGCCGCCTCCTTCACCACTGAAACACAAGAAGTCTGTCGACACGTAGAATTTGTCGTAGATGCCGAAGCCCACCTTGGCGCCCGGCGTGTTCTCGAACTGCTGTCCTGTGAGCAACAGAACGACACCTCTCATCGTCAGTGGAATATGTCCGTACAGCATACCTTTCGTATTGGGGTTGCCTTCTGCGTCCACCTCCTCATCGTTCAGCTGGAACGAGATGAAGTCTGATTTCTTGGTCCATTCTGAATAGTCGGGATTGTAGGGCCTTGTCACCGTCTCGCCCGTCTTGGTGTTCTTCACCGTGTAGGTGTTGTCATGCGTGTCTGCTTTCTTCAGGTCGGGGTCATTGATGACACAGGGGTCTTGACCGCCGCCTTTCTTGACCCAAACGGTGGCTGAGGTTTGGTCTGACCATTCCACATTGTTCCGTTTGATGTAGACGTCGGCCTTCACCATACTTTGGTCAACACCATCGTCGGGAGTAACGTAGGCATAGACCTTGCCATCGGCGTCGGTATAGCCATATCGGGGCGATACCGTGCCGCCCGTAGCGGTGAAATCGATGCGCTGGTGGGCTGCCGCCTTGACATCATTGCCTTCCGATTTCATCAACTGGAAGAGGACTGGCACATCCTTGGCGCCCTTCTCTACCTCCTGAGTAGGCGTCAAACAGTACAAATAGTAACGGAGCAGTTTCAGTTCCTGCTTTATCTCTTGGATTGGATCTTCCGATTCTGGTTCCCTCACGAAGAGCTTGTAGCTGAGGTTTTCAATGGGCTTGGTGCCTTTCTTGATCTTAGTCGAAGCATAGCCGTCCTCATCGGTATACTTCAGGATTTTGTTGTTTTCACTTTCATCAGTTTCAAACTCCATCAGCACACCTGCGGTGGGAATTTTCTCGCCCGAGACGTGGTCGTAGTGGTAGGCTTGGACCTTCAGTTCCTGCTCTTCGCCCTGCATCATGATGAGGTTCTGCTCTTTAGGCTGTTCGATGACGAAGTGTTCTGGAATCCGGAGCAGTGTTTCGACTTCTCCCTCAGCATCACTCCAAAAGTTCTCGCCGTATATCTGGTTGAGCTCGAAAATGGTGTTGGGAATATTCCTCATGTGCATGTGAATGCTCCTGAACCGACCCACAAGCGCTCTCCTGGCCAGATAGCCTGGGGCAAACTGGGGTTCGGGTTCCCATGAGCCTGCCTTCGAGTGCAGCCATTCGTGAAGACTGAAACTGGATTCGACGCCATTGCCATAGAAATTGACGTTGATGATAGGGTAAACGTCTGCCCGACCGTAGGCAATACTGTTCTTGTATTCTGCTGTTCCTGCTTCCATCTCAGGATAAATCAGTTCTGTCTTCGAGCGGTCTATCGTCTCCTCACAGGTGTAGGTGTCGGGTTGTGCCTTCTCTGTGTCCAGGGCCATGCCATATTTGAAGTGCTTGCCCAGCTTCAGGCCGGACTTGATGTTGGCAATACCATTGAGGCGTAAGCCGTAGCTGCATCTCAGGTCGCCACCCAGTACGACCTGCACAGGGATGCCGTCCACCGTGAACGTGTAGCGGCGCTGGATGATGTTCTCCTGCAGCATCGGGTCCGTACTGGCCCATCCGTCTGGCTTGATAATTATCATGTTGGACGTGTTGCTGACGGTGTTCAGGAGCGTTTCGCTCTCCCAGTCGCCTTCGAGCATGACGCTGGCTTTGGTGACGTCGGATCTCCACACCTTGTACCACGGCTCCTTCTTGAACGTGTAGGAGATGGTGCCCTTCATCTTCATCGCCAGCTTGTATTTGTCAAGCTGGAGTAAACCGCGCCTGTCGTCTCCCTGCCAGATGGTCTTGTAGGTGTCTTCGCAGTTGATGCTCAGGTCCTCTGTCCCTGGGGCACGGTTCCTGCCCGACCTGTTGGCCTCGGCGTTGTATATCTCCACGTACTTTCCGTCCTCGAACACCTCGATTTTCTCCGGGCGGATGACGGTGCCGGAGACCTTTCTTTGGGAGCTCGGAGCGACCTCGTCGCCAAGCTCCAGGGTGAACTCCTGGTCGCGGAACAGGTTGCCCATATTGCCCTCCATGGTCTTGAGGGTGACGGTCTTGCCTGATATCTCCTCTACGTTCTCGATGACGCGGATGAGGAGGTTGCCCACCTCGTTGGGCACCATCACCACGTCGTACTCGCCCATGACGGGCACCTCTTCGGCAAAGGTAATCTTCGTCACACCTGTCTCGCTGTCATAGCTGTCGAGGGTGTTAGTTGTCCAGTCGATGTCGATGTAGCGGGAGTCCTCCTTGCCGGCCTGAACCACGAAGAGGGTGTCGGTGAGCAGGCCGTCCTTGGCAGACAGCACCACGTGGCCCATACGCTGTTCGACGCTGGGGTTCATGCCGGCTGTGACATACTGCTGGCAGTCCTTGGCCTCACCGTCGAGGGTCAGCCAATCCTCCATAGGCGCAATGTTGAACTCCAGGTTGGCATTGATCCGGAAGGCAAACGACTCGCCCTCGGCATCGACCTTGATGGTGTCGGGATGAGCGAACACGTACTTGGGGTCGCCCAATATGCTCCGTGCGGATTCATCGAAAATATACACGATGGCCTGACCATCATAGTTGATGATGAAGCCCGGAGGTGCAACCTGGAAATCCACACTCGTGATTCTGGCAGGGTCGTAGGCAGTGCGGTTGCCGTCTTTATCGACCACTATGAAACTCTGTGCCATAGCCACGATGCTGAGCATCATGAGCCATGCGAAAAGAAATAACTTCTTCATTTGCGTACGACTTTAGTGGTTACGTTTCCGTCCTTGATGATAAAAACTCCCTTTGGGAGCTCAGAGAGGGATTTCAGACCGGTCTTGACGATACGGCCTTCAATGTCGTAGGCTGTGGCGTTCTCCGACACGATGTCGAGTCCGGTAGCCTTCACGTCCTTGATGTCCGTTGCGATGTTCTCGAAGGTGAGCTTCTGGAGACTCTCAATGGGCCAGGAAAGCGCCGTCGAAGGATTGGAAGACTGGAGTGTGACATAGCCGTCGGTATAGGTGAACTCGGGCATGTCGCCAAAGAGTACCGGCACGGTACTGCCGTTGTTCAGCCACACGATGATTTTGCCACTGTCTGCCCACATCCCCACGGGGATGAGCATGGCGAGCAACAGCGCAGCGGCCGCTCTCGCCAGTTTTGTGTTTAGTTTCTTCATCTTTGATTGGTTTTTGGGTTAATAATATGATTTAACTTTTCGGGAGTTTTGCTCTTTTTGTAGTTAAGTAGTAAAGTAGTTCTTGCTTCGCTCGTCCTGTCGGACAGGGCGCAGATTTATCCGATTTTCTGTTGATTGATCGGGCTCTCCATGTCGGGCACACGTTCGGAGAAGAGGCGGCGCAAACCATTCTCGTAGGCCAGGAGGGCATCGTGGCCCATGCTGGTGATGCGGCAGACGGAACGGGCAGCAGAGCCGGAACCGCTCTTGTCCACCTGGAGGTATCCGGCATCGCGCAGGGTCGTGATTTGTACGCTCAGGTTGCCCCGTGTGGAGCCCGTAATCTCGCACAGGTACATGAAGTTGGCGCTCTCCAAGCTGTCGAGAGCCACCATAATCTTCAGTCGCAACTCGTTATGGAGCAACGGATTGATGACAGGAAACTTGAAGGAACTCATGGCTGATATTTTTAAATTTTTCATTTTTCACTTTTCACTTTCAAAACGTATGTCTTGAACAAGTGTCCTGGGATGATGAGGGTGATGACGGTGACGAGGGCGGTGATGAGCAGCTGCCAGGGCCATAGGTCCCCTTGCAGGAAGAGACTGACGAACGAAATGGCGGTGCCGATGATGCCGCACACCGTCTTGGGACGGAAACGCAGGATGACACCCGTGAGGAAGCAGCCCATGCCGATGAGCAGCCCCTGGAAGGTGCAGTAGAGCATCTCGAAGACGCCGGCAAAGCCCATCGTTGCCCCGCCAATGCAGCTGACGAAGCCCACAAATATCCACATCTGCAGGATGACGTTCGCATCGAGCGTCCTGTGCCCTGTGCGGTCGTAGTCTTTGTGGAGGAAGTGAATCATCAAGGGCGCACCCACCAACGGAATGCCCAGCCAGAGCCACTCGCACCAGTTCTTGTTCCAAAGCATCAGGGCTGCAAACTCCAGGAGGAGGAAAATGGCCGTCGGGTAGCCCCACGCGAGGAACAGATTCTCGCCCGTCGGCTCCCGATGACTCAGCACCTCGCCCCTGATGCGGGTAATGATGTTCAGCTCTTCGCGTTGCTCGGGCGGCATTGCCAGTTCTTCTTTCATGCTGTAAAAAGTTCTAGTTTCCTGCTACAAAGTTAATGTTTATTTTTTAAACAAGAAAGAAAAGACTGGATTTTTTTAATTTTTTTTGCAATTTTCTCCTCGAGGGCGCGAAAAGTCATAAAAAAACGACAGCCACCGAAGTAGCTGTCGCTTATGTCGAGGAGATTTCCTAACTCTTAACTTAATACGGCTTCTGCCAGGAGGGCGAGCTGTGCTTCGTCGGCTGGCTTCATGCGGGAACTTCATATATCTTAGTGTCATGCTTTTATACGGAGGAGCATCAGGGTCAGGTCGTCGTTGGGCTCTGCACCTTCCCGGAACGTTTCAACGGCCTTGCTGAGCTTGCTGATGACCTGTTGGGCATCAAGGGATACCGACTGGGCCATCAACTGGATCAGCCGCTCGTCTCCAAATTGCTCATGGACTGGGTTCATGGCCTCGTTCAGACCGTCGGTATAGATCAGCACCTGACATTTGCGGATATCCTTAACGGACTCGCCTTGGAAAACGAGATCCTTCCATAGTCCCAGCGGCAGGTTTTGGTATTCCATTTCAAGGAAGGCCCCATCGATTACAGGAGGATTGTGCCCACAATTGCAATAGTCGAGACGACCGCTGCTGAGATCAGCAAGCCCGATGAACATCGTGACAAACATGCCCCGGTCATTGTTCTCGGCAAGTTCTGCGTTCATGCGACAGGCAATATCTGCGGGCATCAGTCCCTCTTTGGCGAACAGTTGGAAAAGTCGGACGCTCTGAGCCATAAAGAGTGATGCCGGCACACCCTTGCCGGAGACGTCGCCAACGCAGAAGTAGAGCTTGTCGCCCTGAATGACGTAGCTATAGAGGTCGCCGCCCACCTCCTTTGCAGGCGTCATCTCTGCGTAGAGGTCAAGGCCATTGTAGTGCGGGAAAGTACTTGGCACCATCGCCATCTGAATGCCGCGGGCGATTCGCAACTCACTCTCGATACGCTCCTTGGCAGCGGTCGTTTCCTCCAGTTTGGCGTAGGCCGTCTGCAAGTCGCTATGTGCAGACTCGAGGTCGGCATGGGCGGCAGCCAAACGGCGACGGGCACGGCGACGATACAGGTCGTAGACGGCAAAGAAAGTAACAATAAGCAGCAAGACTCCGGAAATCCCCCAAAGACGCTGTCTCAATAAGTCTGTCTGCTGCTCTGCAATCTTGCGCTCTTTCCCCTGTGTGTCGTAGACGGTGGCCAGTTCTGTGGCGGCACTGCTCTTGTATCGGATGAGTGCGGAGTCATAAAGTTCGGTAATCTGGCGGGCTACATAAAGGGCAGAGTCCTTCCTGCCGGCCTTGAGATTGGCGCGAAGTTTGGGGATGTATGTTTCCTTGATATGATCGAGTGTGATGTCAGCGTAGTAGGTAGCCATAAACTGATCTGCCAAGGCATAGCAGTCGGCAGCTTCAGCATAGCGGTGGGCATCCATCAGATAGTCAGCGGCACAGATTTTTCCTCCAAAGGTCTGTGAGCAGTCTGTATGGTTATAGTCGGCATAGGCACGTTCAGCCTCTTCCTTATGGCCTTGTCCCAAGGCAGCTCTTGCACGAATAAGTATCGATGTGGCACGGTAGGTGTCCACCCCTTCCGGGAAGCGACTGCCATAGGATTCTGCGAAGGCAGGCATCAGTGAGTCGGTGCGGTCAGCCCATCTCATGGCCTCGTCATACTCATGGTTTTCAAGATATTTCGCTGCTATGGAATTATAGGTCTCAACGCCCCAGAGCAATGCCATCATCGAGGTATCACGCTCGAGCCACTGACTGACACGCCGGTAAGCCTGCGCATAGTTCTCCTTGGCCTGTCGCGGTTTGCCCAGCGCCTGGTTACAGTAGCCTATCAGTGCTTCCAGACCGATGCTGTTAGCCTCATTATCGGTCCCCAATGAATCAATATTAGCCATTACTATCATAGCCACACGTAACGCTCCCTCATAGTCACCATCCAGATAGAGTCTTCTGGCAAGGCTGTTGCCAGCCTCCTGATAACACCAGAGGTCACGCGAGGCGATGTCTTTATTGGCCATAGCGCGCCAGTAGCACTCCTTGCCCTCAACTCTTTTCCCGAGTGAGCTGTATGCATCGCCGCGATAGTTGTTGGCACGAATCGACGAAAAGTCACCACTCTGCTCCAGACTGTCGGCTAATGTCAATGCCCGTTGGTAGTTGCGAGTCCCCAATGCATCCCTTATCAGCGTATCAGCCTGGGTAAACTTACTCTTGTTGAACCGCAACCTGGTTCCCTCCCCTCCGCTACAAGCGAAAAGAGTGAGGACAGTTACGACTATCGGTGCTATCTTCTTCATTATACGAATTGTTTATTTTATAGACTATTAAGGGCATACTTTCCTCCCCTGGAAGGTGCAGTAGAGCATCTCGAAGACGCCGGCAAAGCCCATCGTTGCCCCGCCAATGCAGCTGACGAAGCCTACAAATATCCACATCTGCAGGATGACGTTCGCATCGAGCATCCTGTGCCCTGTACGGTCGTAGTCTTTGTGGAGAAAGTGAATCATCAAGGGCGCACCCACCAACGGAATGCCCAGCCCAAGCCACTCGCACCAGTTCTTGTTCCAAAGCATCAGGGCTGCAAACTCCAGGAGGAGGAAAATGGCCGTCGGGTAGCCCCACGCGAGGAACAGATTCTCGCCCGTCGGCTCCTGATGACTCAGCCACCGAAGTAGCTGTCGCTTATGTCGAGGAGATTTCCTAACTCTTAACTTAATACGGCTTCTGCCAGGAGGGCGAGCTGAACTTCGTCGGCTGGCTTCATGCGGGAACGGATGGTGACCATAGGCTCGACTATCTGGCAGTCCTTCAAGCCCTCAATCATCTCGCGCATGACGCGACCAGCGCTGGGTGCCCAGCTGCCGTTCTCGATGATGCCGAAGCGGCGCTTCTGGTAGTTCTTGATTTGCAGGTGATGCAGGAAGTCGTGCATGACGGGGAACACGCCGCCGTCGTAGCTTGCCGCACAGCAGACGATATTGGGATAGCGGAAGGCATCCTCTATGACCTCGGCCATATCGTCGCGGCTCAGGTCGCTCACCACAACTTTCTTTGCACCTTTCTCGCGAAGCAATTCTCCAAGGCGCTCTGCTGCAGCTGCGGTGCCGCCGTGAATGCTGGCGTATGCCACAAGTACGCCCTCGCTCTCGGGCTCGTAGCGGCTCCAGATGTCGTAGAGACGGATGGCTTCCTTCATGGCCTCGCCCTTGAGGACGGGACCGTGCAGAGGACAAATAGTTTGGATGTCGAGGGCTGCAGCCTTCTTCAGGACATTCTGAACCTGAACGCCATACTTACCGCAGATGTTGAAGTAGTAGCGGCGAGCCTCGCAAGCCCAGTCGTATTCTTCATTGAACATTGACCATTGTTCCGCCTGCGCCTGACTGGAAGGAAGAACATTGACCATTTCTCTTCCTCCATTGGAGGGGCGTAGGGCACCGAACTTGCCGAAGCCGTCGGCTGCGAAGAGGACCTTCTCTGTGCTCTCGTAGCTCATGATGACCTCGGGCCAGTGCACCATCGGGGCGGCGATGAATTGCAGCGTGTGGCTGCCAATGGAGAGTGTATCGCCCTCCTTGACCGTGATGACGCGACCTTCGAAGTTGAAGCCATCAAAGAAGTTGGGCAGCATCTTCAGGGCTTGGGCACTGCAGACGAGCTGGAGCGTGGGATAGGCCGAGAGCACGTCGGCTATGAGGGATGCGTGGTCGGGCTCCATGTGGTGCGCCACGAGGTAGTCGGGCTGGCGGCCGGCAAGTGCAGCAGTCAGGTTCGCCTTCCACTCATCGCCCTTGCGACGGTCGGCAGTATCCATGATGGCTATCTTGTCATCCTCGATGAGGTAGGAGTTGTAGCTCATGCCTTCTGGCACGACATACTGGCTCTCGAAAAGGTCGATGTTGAGGTCATCAACGCCAATATATTTGATACAATTCATAATTAGTTGTTTGGGAGATTAGTCGTTTGGAAAATAATGTTCAATACTCAATGTTCAATGTTCAATTATTCCAAGTAGGTATATCCGTAGAGTCCGGCGCGGTAGTTGCTGATGAACTCTTTGCCCTCGGTCGGGGTAATCTTGCCGTCCTTGATGGCCTTGCTGACCCAGATTTCCAGTCGGCGAACGAGCTTCTTTGGATCGTACTGCACATACTCGAGCACGTCGGCAACGGTCTCGCCATCGATGAACTGGTCGATGTTGTATGTGTCCTTATCGACGCTGATATGCACGGCGTTGGTGTCACCAAAGAGGTTGTGCATGTTGCCCAGAATCTCCTGGTAGGCTCCGACGAGGAAGACGCCGATGTAGTAGTGCTCGCCCTGACGAACGGGGTGCAGGGGAATGTAGTTAGTCTGCTGGCCGCCGTTGACGTAGGCAGATATCTTGCCATCGCTGTCGCAGGTGATGTCCTGCAGCGTGGCGCTGCGTGTGGGTTGTTCCTCGAGGCGGGCGATGGGCATAATGGGGAAGAGCTGGTCGATGCCCCACGAGTCGGGCATGCTCTGGAAGAGGGAGAAGTTGCAGAAGTACTTGTCGGCCATCTGCTTGTCGAGTTTGCGCAGCTCGTCGGGGACGTGCTTCTGATGGTGTGCCAGCTCGGCCACTTCGTGACTGATGGCCCAGTAGAGAGACTCGATTTGGGCGCGAGTCTTGAGGTCGATGATACCGTGGCGGAAGAGGTCGAGTGCCTCCTCGCGAATGTCCTCGGCATCGTGCCAGTCCTCGAGCAGCGAGCGCTGGGAGAGATGATCCCAAATCTCCGTCAGGTCATGCACCAGTTTGTGATCGTCGGGACCGGGCTCGAAGTCCTCGGGCATCTGCGGTGCCGAGACACTCTCCAGTACATCTATTATAAGTACGCTGTGGTGGGCCGTCAGCGAACGACCACCCTCGGTGATGATGTCGGGGTGGGGGATTTCGTTCTTGTTGGCAGCTTCGACGAAGGTATAGACGCAGTCGTTCACGTACTCCTGAATGCTGTAGTTGACGCTGCTCTCGCTGTTGCTGCTGCGGGTGCCGTCGTAATCGACACCCAGACCACCGCCACAATCGACAAACTTGATGTCGAAGCCCATAGCGTGGAGTTGCACGTAGTATTGTGCAGCTTCGCGAAGGGCAGTGCTGATGCGGCGTATCTTGTTGATTTGACTGCCGATGTGGAAATGGATGAGGCGCAGACAGTCGCGTAGGCCCAGCTCGTCGAGCATCTGCAGCGCCATCAGCAACTCGGAGCTGTTCAGTCCGAACTTGGAGGCATCGCCGCCACTCTCGCTCCACTTGCCGCTGCCGTTACTGGCCAGCTTGATGCGGATGCCGAGGTTGGGATGTACGCCCAGCTTCTTGGCTGTCTCGGCAATGACGGCCAACTCAGGAAGCTTCTCGATGACGAGGAAGACGCGCTTGCCCATCTTCTGTGCCAACAGCGCCAACTCGATGAAGTTCTGGTCCTTGTGACCGTTGCAAATGATGAGGCTGTCGCTGTCCATGTTGGTGGCAAGGACGGCGTGCAGTTCGGGCTTTGAGCCGGCCTCCAGTCCCAGGTTGTAACGCTTGCCGTGACTGATGATCTCCTCGACGACAGGACGCATCTGGTTGACCTTCACAGGGAAGATGATGAAGTGCTCGCCTTTGTACTCGTACTCCTTGCCCGCCTTGCGGAAACACTCGTCGGTCTTCTCGATGCGGTTGTCCAGGATGTCTGGGAAGCGTAGCAGCACAGGAGCCGTCACATGGCGTGTGGCCAAATGGTCTACGACCTCCTTGAGGTCAACCTGTACGCTGTTCTTCTTGGGCGTGACATAGACGTGCCCCTTTTCGTTGATGCCAAAGTAATTGACTCCCCAACCCTTGATGTTGTAGAGCTCCTCGGAGTCCTCAATACGCCACTTCTTCATTTACTATTTAATGATTTACTATTTAATCCTCCGTCGCGAATGGGGATTTGCTCCCCTATGCAGGGTTGCAATGACATCAAGTCATTGCTGTAAACACCTCTTTCGCCCCCTAAGGGGGGTAGGGGGTCTTTACAATCCCAATTCCTTTCGGATGAGCTGTACGCTGGTCTGTAGTTTGTCGTAATTGTCTAGCAATGTTACGTCGATGATATGTTGTGCCTGAAGGTAGAACGGCTCGCGCTCCTTGAGGGAAGCACGAATGTATTCGAGCAGTTCTTCCGGACTCTTGCCTTTGATGAGCGGACGCTCCACACGACCCATTTGGAGGTGCTGAGCAAGCACTTCGGGTGTGGCTTTCAGATAGACGCTTTCGCCTACGCTGCGTATGTATGCCATATTGTCGAAGAAACAAGGTGTTCCGCCACCACAACTGAGCACGATGTCCTCGAACTCTGCTACCTCGTGCAGCATGTTGCGTTCCATTTCGCGGAACCCTTCCTCGCCCCTTTCGGCAAAGAGTTGTGCTACAGAACGGTGGTAACGCATCTCGATATACCAGTCCAGGTCGTAGAAGGTGCGTCCCAGGGCCATAGCGAGCTGTCGTCCGACAGTCGTCTTGCCCGAACCCATGTAACCAAGCAGGATGATGCTCTTCATTTGCGGGTGAAGCGTCGTTTAGCAGGCTTTGCGGCTGGTTTGTCGCTTTGTTCGTTCACAATCTTCATGCACTCCTCGTAGGTCATATCCTTAGCGTGCTCATGCATGGACTTCGGAAGGCGGAAGTTGGTGCCCTTGTAAGAGATATAGGGACCGTAGCGACCGTTCAGGACTTCCAGTTCTGCATCCTCTTCGAAAGCCTTGAGGTGGCGTTCAGCCTCTTCCACATGTTTGCGATGAACCATGATGACGGCTTGTTCGAAGGTGATTCCCATCGGATCGGTGTCCTCCGGAACGGAGACGTACGAGCCTTTGTGCGAGATATAAGGACCGAATTTGCCTGCACCGATGATGACGGGTTCGCCTTCGTACATACCCAACTTGCGGGGGAGCCGGAAGAGTTCAAGCGCTTCCTCTAAGGTAATAGTCTCCAACTTCTGTCCGGCTGCGAGCTGGGCAAAACGCGGCTTCTGTTTGGGATCTGTGCTGCCCATCTGTGCAACGGGACCAAAACGACCAATCTTCACCGTAACAGGAGCTCCTGTTACAGGGTCGTTACCTAGCATACGTTCGCCCACCTTGTGCTCGGTGTGGGTGTTGACGGACTTCTCGACTAGCGGCTCGAAGCCCTTGTAGAATTTGCGTACCACAACTTCCCAGGCAATCTTGCCCTCAGCGATGTCATCGAACTCTTTCTCGATGTCGGCTGTGAAGTTATAGTCCATGATTTCAGGGAAGTTGTCCTTGAGGAAGTCATTTACGACGATGCCCGTATCGGTAGGCAGCAACTTGCCGCGCTCCTGTCCGACCGTGGTGGTGTGCCACTCGGCGGTCAGCTCGTTTCCGGAGAGCGTAATTGTCTGGTAGTTGCGTTCTTCGCCGGGCTTGTCTCCCTTTTCTACATATTCGCGTTGCTGAATGGTTGTGATTGTAGTGGCGTAGGTGCTGGGGCGTCCGATGCCGAGTTCCTCAAGCTTGCGCACCAGACTGGCCTCGTTGTAGCGGACAGGACGTTGCGAGAAGCGTTGTGTGGCCACGATTTGTTCGCGACTCAGGCTCTCGCCTATTGTCATAACAGGCAGGGTGCTCAGGTTCTCGTTGTCGCTGTCGGCATCATTGAAAGAATCGAAGCCGGAATCGCTATAGACACGCAGGAAACCATCGAACTTGACGACCTCGCCGTCGGCTATGAAGGTTTCTTCCTTGCCGTCGATGCTAATGGTTACCTGTGTGCGTTCCAACTCTGCATCGGCCATCTGACTGGCGATAGTGCGCTTCCAGATAAGGTCGTAGAGGCGGCGTTCCTGTTGGTTGCCTTCAATCTGAGACTGGTCCATGTAGGTGGGACGGATAGCCTCGTGAGCCTCCTGAGCGCCCTTCGAACTAGTATGGTATTGTCGCGTTTTGACGTATTCCTTGCCCATCTGTTCGGTGATGACCTGTTTGCTGGCTCCAAGACAGAGCTTGCTCAGGTTGACGCTGTCGGTACGCATGTAGGTGATGCGTCCACTCTCGTAGAGGTGCTGTGCCACCATCATGGTCTGTGCCACGGTGAAGCCCAGTTTATGGGCTGCTTCCTGCTGCAAGGTGCTGGTGGTGAATGGAGGTGCCGGTGTACGCTTGAGGGGCTTTGTTGCGATGTCCTGAACAGTGAAGTGGCTGTTCTTACAGCTCTCGAGGAAATTCTTCGCTTCTTCGGCAGTGGAGAAGCGACGGCTCAGTTCAGCCTTGACCTCGCTGCCGTCAGCACTTTGGAAGACGGCAGTGATACGGTAGTTCTCCTCGCTGCGGAAGTCCTGTATCTCACGTTCGCGCTCTACGATAAGGCGAACAGCGACGCTCTGAACACGACCAGCCGAAAGGCTTGGCTTAACCTTGCGCCAGAGGACGGGGCTGAGTTTGAAGCCCACGATGCGATCCAGTACACGGCGTGCCTGTTGTGCATTAACCAGGTTCAAGTCAATCTGCCTCGGGTGCTCAATGGCGTCCAGTATGGCAGGCTTTGTTATTTCGTGGAAAACGATACGGCGTGTGTTCTCAGGCTTGAGACCAAGCACCTCATACAGGTGCCAGCTGATGGCTTCTCCCTCACGGTCTTCATCGGATGCGAGCCATACCATACTTGCTTGTTCAGCCTGTCCTTTCAACTGAGCAACGACTTTAACTTTGTCGGTAGGCACTTCATACTGCGGTGCGAATGTCTTTTCATCTACGCTGAATGATCTCTTTTTCAGGTCGCGAATGTGTCCGTAGCTGGATAGAACTTTATATTTGTCTCCTAGGAATTTCTCGATGGTTTTCGCCTTTGCAGGACTCTCTACAATAACAAGATTCTCCTTCATTGTCGGTTTTGTTGGTTTTTGGGCGCAAAGGTAAGGCAATTTTTTTAAACTACACATTATTTATATAGAAAAAATTATTTTTGCCTAAAAAACTTCCCTTGCGCTATAATTTATGAATACCTTTTTTATATACGTGACATGCATGCGGACGCACGCGCGGATACATGTAGGAAACAAAAAGCGCGATACATACGTATCGCGCTTGATGAGAGAGTTGGACTACCTGGGTTCGAACCAAGACTAAGAGAACCAAAACCTCTTGTGCTACCATTACACCATAGCCCAATCCAAATCCAAACGTTATTAGCGTTTGTGTGTTGCCTGTCCTCGCAGAGCGAAATTGATTTTCGCGCTGCAAAGGTACAACAAAAAGTGAAAAGTGAAAAGTGAAAAGTGAAAAATTATTTGTTTTTCCCTCACTTTTTTATTTCGCTATGAGCAAAAAGTACTTCTTCTTGCCTTGTTGTACGAGCAGGTATTTGTCGTCGATGAGGTCGGCCTCGTTGACCATCTGGTCGAAGCTGGCAAGTTTCTCCTTGTTAAGGCTGACACCGCCGCCCTGGGTGAGCTTGCGCATCTCGCCCTTGCTGGGGAAACACTGGGTGTGCTCTGCAAAGAGGTCAACTGCCTTTGTGCCTTCGCCTGCAAGCAAAGCACGGTCTATCTCGAACTGAGGCACACCGCTGAATACATCAAGCAGCGTCTGCTCATCGAGCTTTACGAGGCTTTCTTTTGTGGCTTTTCCAAAGAGGATATTGCTGGCTTCGAGGGCCAATTCGTAGTCTTCCTTGCTGTGTACCATGATGGTCAGTTCCTCGGCCAGACGCTTCTGCAGGAGGCGACGGCCAGGGTCTTGGCGGTGCTCCTCGATGAGGGCGTCGATGGTGGGCTTGTCAAGGGAAGTGAATATCTTGATGTAACGCTCTGCGTCCTCGTCGGCCACGTTGAGCCAGAACTGATAGAAGGTGTAGGGTGTGGTGCGGTTGCGGTCGAGCCAGATGTTACCCTTTTCCGTCTTGCCGAACTTCTTGCCGTCGGCCTTGGTGATGAGTGGGCAGGTTAAGGCAAAAGCTTCGTTCTCTCCACCCAGCTTGCGGCGGATGAGCTCTGTGCCGGTCGTGATGTTGCCCCACTGGTCGCTGCCGCCCATCTGCAACTTGCAGTTCTTTGTCTGATAGAGATATAGGAAATCATAGCCCTGCAGGAGTTGGTAGGTAAACTCGGTAAATGACATGCCGTCCTGGAACTCACCGTTGAGGCGACGCTTCACGCTGTCCTTCGCCATCATGTAGTTCACAGTGATGCACTTGCCGATTTCGCGGGCGAAGTCGAGGAAGGTAAAATCCTTCATCCAGTCGTAGTTATTGACCAGCTCTGCGCGATTGGGGGCATCGCTCTCAAAGTCGAGGAAGTGAGCCAACTGCTTCTGGATGCAAGCCACATTGTGACGCAGAGTCTCCTCGTTCAACAGGTTACGCTCCTGGCTTTTGCCGCTGGGGTCGCCTATCATTCCGGTAGCACCTCCGACCAATGCGATGGGCTTGTGGCCGCAACGCTGCAAATGGCGCAGCATCATCACCCCACAAAGGTGACCGATGTGCAGGCTGTCTGCCGTCGGATCGATGCCGACGTAGGCCGACACCTGTTCCTTCATGAGTAGTTCCTCCGTTCCGGGCATCATCTGGTGAATCATGCCCCTCCATTTCAGTTCTTCAACGAAATTCATAGATTTTTTCTGCATTTGTTATTTTCGGGCGCAAAGGTACGCTTATTTTCTCAAAGCACCAAATTTTTCAAGACTTAATATGAGCGCGTGCCAGAATGTTACTATGAAATATATGTGTAAACAACTTTTTACACGAAAACCATCGTTCATTAACATTATTTAACATCGTTGGGCGGGTCAAGTGTTAAAAAAGATATATCTTTGCACAAGAAAAACAAAATTTTAAGCGCAGTAGGCTTGGAAACGTCTCACCAGACCTTGCTGTAAATACTAATTTGAGACGAACAGGTAAATATTATGAAAAAGTATTTCTTCCTTGCTGCAATCGTTTGTGGTATGGCTAGCTGCACAAGTGTATATCCTCTGGCAGCTACTTCTAACAACGTAGGTGCAAAGTGCGGTACTGCAACTGAGACTCGCATCCTTGGTGTATTCCCCTTCGCTGGTGACCATGGAATTGATGCAGCTGCTAAGAATGGTGGTATCAAGAAGATTTCTCATGTTGACGTTGAATGCTTCAACGTTCTGGGTTACATCTACACAAAGACTACCACTAAGGTTTATGGCGAATAATCTTTCGTTTGTAAATTGAAAGTCTTGTGGGATGCACCCCTAATGAGGAGCATCCCACACTTTTTTTCTCTAGAATGAAAAAGCAGACAATCATATTCGCCATCTTGCTGCTTTGTAGCTTGGTGACATTTGGCGAAGGGCGGTACAGCGTCCAGAGTCTTCCTCAGGGCAACATGTATTTCTTTATGCCTTGCAAGTTGAAGCGTGCCGCAGGAAACAAGTTGCAGTACGATATGACAATTCTATCATACCGAGATTCTGTGACAATCAATATGACGCTGACCTCGCCGATGGGACGTGTGAAGAGTGTTCGCCTTTCATCGGGAGATGTGAGCTACATCACTACGCAGTATGAACTCTTTTACCAGGAGCACAAAGGCTCCCGCTTCAATACGCGAGTGCACATCGACTGCCCAACCCCAACATTTACACAATTGTTCGCAAGTCCTGTCCCATTGAATATTGAACTGACGATGGAAGACGGCAAACAATATTCCTTCACCTATAAACCTAAGAAGTGGAAAGAGGATTCGCGCTACGTCATGGAAGTAATGGAAATAATCGCATACGCCAACAGCCGACGATAGCCTTGCAAAAAACAATGAATGCCGCATCATCGCGGCATTCATTGTTTTTATTTAGGGAATCTTCAGAATTGTTCTAAGTATGCGATACGGCTCTCAATGCTTGGGTGGGTGCTGAAGAGCTTGCTCATCATGTTTGTGAACTCGCTGGCAAAAGCCTGTGGGCGGACAATGAAGAGTTGCGCCACATCCTCGCGGTCAACTTGCCCCAGACCGGGATCACTGCTAATCTTGCGAAGGGCAGAGGCCAGAGCCAAGGGGTTGCCGCAAAGCTCGGCACCGCCTGCATCTGCCATATACTCGCGTTTCCTGCTGATGGCGAAACGCGTGAGAATCGTGAAGAAGTAGCCCACTGCAGCCAGCACAATGGCGACAAGGATGACTGCAATGACTCCAGCTCCGCTCTTTCCATCGCGACTGGTACGGCGGTTACCACCTCCATAAATGAAGGTGTTCCACAATATGCGTACTGCCAGACTCAATATGGTGCTCATGATGCCCACAAAGATAATGCTCACAATCAGCAGACGTGTGTCTCGGTTGCGGATGTGCGTTAACTCGTGCCCAATGACGCCAGCCAGTTCGTCGTCGTTGAGGCGGTCGCAGATGCCCGTCGTTACAGTCACCGTGTAGCTTTTCTCGTCGATACCGCTGGCAAAAGCGTTGAGTTGCGGGTCGTCGATGACGTTTATCTTAGGCATCGGCATGCCACACGTCATTGTCAGGTTTTCGACGATGTTATAGACACGAGGATTCTCGCGACGTTCCAAAGGCTTCGCTCCTGTTGCTTGTCGAACAATACTGGTATTGGTGAAGTAGGAAATCATGAACCAGATGCCTACAGCACCTACGACCCAAGGCAACGCCATCACGAAGGCTTCGTTGGTTGCCATTGCGTCAAAAACCAAGTGCGAACTTTGAAAGCCGTCGGGCACCTCCCGCATGTTTATGAATGCCACAAAAGCATAGACGATGGCAAGGATGATGCAGGGAAAGAGGATGAGCAGCAGCAGACTCTTTATGTTGTTCCGAATCTGCTGCGTATGGATGCCTACGTACTGCATTAGAACTTCACTTCTGGAGCCTTCTCTACGGTAGCGCGTTCTTCTTGTGGAACCTCAAACATTGGCTCCTGGTGGAAACCAAACATGCCGGCAAAGAGAACTGCGGGGAACTTTTGCACGCCGCTGTTGAGTTCCTTGGTGGCGCTGTTGAAGAATCGGCGTACTGCAGCCAACTTGTTTTCAATGTCTGCCAACTCGCTCTGCAATTGCAGGAAGTTCTGATTTGCTTTCAAGTCGGGATAGGCTTCTACGCTGACCTTCAAGCCTGCCAAAGCACTGCTCAGGGCATTTTCTGCTTCAATCTTCTCATTCAAAGTGGTTGCTCCCATCGCTGCCGTACGAGCTGCTGTAACGCGCTCCAGAACACCTTTTTCATGCTCGGCATAGCCTTTTACGGTGTTTACAAGGTTGGGAATGAGGTCGTAACGCTGCTTCAACTGAACGTCGATGTTGGCGAATGCGTTTTCACGGTTGTTACGCAAGGTTACCAAATTGTTGTAAATACCGATAACCCAAACGACCAGTAGTACGATGACTACGATTACGATAATTGCTGTTGTACTCATAATTCTTTTTATTATTTAGTGATTATAATTTTCAATTCATGAATCTGCTGCAAAGATACACAAAAATGAGAATAGGGAGGCAAAATAGAATGTAATTTTGGGAAAGATTGTACGTTTTTGCCACTTTTTCACATCTTTTAGCATTTTCTCATTAAATTTTTAATGAAAAAGTTCTATATTTGCGCGCTAAAACTCTGAAATGAGATATTGGAATAAGTTATAAGGTATATGAGACAGCTTAAAATCACAAAAAGTATCACTAGTCGCGACAGTGCATCGCTCGACAAGTATCTTCAGGAAATTGGTCGCGAGGCATTGCTTCCCGTAGAAGAGGAAGTGGAACTCTCCCAGAGGATACGAAAAGGCGATCGTCGTGCACTCGACAAATTGGTGCGTGCCAATCTTCGTTTCGTGGTCAGTGTAGCTAAGCAATATCAGAACCAGGGACTTTCTTTGCCCGACCTTATCAACGAAGGTAACGTAGGTCTGATCAAGGCCGCTGAGAAGTTCGACGAGACACGCGGATTCAAGTTTATTTCCTATGCTGTGTGGTGGATTCGTCAAACGATTTTGCAGGCCTTGGCCGAGCAGAGTCGTATCGTACGTCTTCCCCTCAATCAGGTCAGTGCCGTCAACAAGATTACGAAGGCAATGACGAAGTTCGAGCAGGAGTATGAGCGCAAACCCAGTGCCGATGAGTTGGCCGAGTTGGTCAACGAGTTGCCCGAGAAGATCAATGACTCTTTGCGTGCGAGTGGCCGTCATGTCAGTGTGGATGCTCCCTTCATCGAAGGCGAGGAGAATAGCCTTTTGGATGTGATGACCAATCCCGATTCTCCCATGGCAGACAAAGGTTTGGTCAGCGAGAGCCTCTCTACCGAGATCGACCGTGCGCTGGGTGTTCTCAACGAGCGCGAGAAGCAGATTATCGAGCGCAGTTTCGGTATTAACAACCAGCCGGAGATGACGCTCGAAGAGATAGGCGAGACCTTTGGTCTGACACGTGAGCGTGTTCGCCAGATACGCGAGAAAGCCATTCGCAAGCTTCGTGCCGGCAGCCGCAACAGCCTGCTCCGCTCTTATCTTGGTTAGGTAAGGCTATATCTTTAGCAAACAAAAAAGCATCCTCAAATGGGATGCTTTTTGTGTTTCCGGCTTGTGCTTTTAGCCGAGCGTATCGATGGCGAACTTCATGCGGCGTAGGGTTTCTTCCTTGCCGAGGAAGGCTGCCAGTTCATACATGTCGGGCCCTTGTCCCTCGCCAACGAGGCAGATGCGCCAAGCGTTCCAGGGCTTGATGCCGGTCCTTTCTGCCCAGGCATCGACAACTGCCTTTTGCCCTTCGACAGAGAAATCCTCTACTCCGGCCAATACGTCGGCAAGCTGCTGCATTTCAGCCGCAGTGCCTTCCTTCTTCCCTTCGGTCGGGCACAGGCGGAACCAGTTCTTGCGGATAAATTTGTCTTCAGAGTCAAATTCAGAAGGAGCGACAAAGAAGAAGCGCGTCAGGGGCCAGAGATCGCTGACGAAGCTGATGTTGCGTTTGTGCTTCTGCCCCTGCCCGTCGGTGTATTCGATGACTTTGAGCTTCATCATGCGCACCACCTCTGCCTCCTGTTCGGGAGTTGCAGTAATGCCTTGTTCGCGGAGCACCTTGTCGAAGCTGGGAACCCAGGCTTCGTCGGGTTGCTGGAGCAGGTATTGATGGTTGAACCAGGCTGCCTTGATGTAGTCGAATTTTGCGCCGTTCTTCGAGCACTTGCTCAGGTCGAAGAGCTTCACCATTTCATCAAGCGTCATTACCTCCTGGTCATTTCCGGGATTCCAACCAAGCAGGGCAAGGAAGTTGACGACGGCTTCGGGCAGATAACCCTTCTCGCGATAGCCGCTGCTCACCTCGCCGCTCTTCGGGTCGTGCCATTCCAGAGGGAAGACGGGGAAGCCCAGCTTGTCGCCGTCGCGTTTGCTGAGTTTGCCGTTGCCTACGGGCTTGAGCAGCAGGGGCAGATGGGCAAAGCGAGGCATCGTGTCCTCCCATCCGAAGGCCTCGTAGAGCAGAACGTGCAAAGGAGCGCTCGGCAGCCATTCTTCGCCACGAATGACGTGCGTCACCTCCATCAGGTGGTCATCCACGATGTTGGCCAGATGGTAGGTGGGCAGTTCGTCGGCACTCTTGTAGAGCACTTTGTCGTCGAGGATGCTGCTGTTGATGCGCACTTCACCGCGGATGATATCATCCACGATGACATCGCGGCCAGGTTCGATGAGGAAGCGCACGACATATTGCTTTCCTTCGCCGATGAGGGCATCAACCTCTTCCTTCGACATCGTCAGCGAGTTGCGCATCTGCATGCGGGTGCTGGCATCGTACTGGAAATTCTCCACTTCGGTACGCTTCGCATCTAGTTCTTCCGGCGTGTCGAAGGCGATGTAGGCCTTGCCCCGGTCCAGAAGTTCGCGCACGTACTTCTTATATATATCGCGACGTTCGCTCTGACGGTAGGGACCGTGGTCTCCACCGAAGCTCACACCTTCGTCGAATTTGATGCCAAGCCATCGGAACGACTCGATGATGTACTCTTCAGCTCCGGGCACGAAGCGGGTAGAGTCGGTATCCTCGATGCGGAAAATCAAGTCACCGCCGTGTTGTTTGGCAAAGAGGTAGTTGTAAAGTGCGGTGCGAACACCGCCGATATGTAGCGGTCCTGTGGGGCTTGGGGCAAAACGAACCCGCACTTTCTTCATTTCACAATTCATAGTTATGAGTTTTTGAGTTTCTAAGTTTCTAAGTTGCAATTTGGCTGCAAAGATACAAAATAATCCCTAATCCCTAACCTCTAATTCAAAACTTTTTCGTACTTTTGCACAGAACAACTCAAAAACTCATAAACTAATTAACTTAGAAACTGACAAATGAGTCGTTATAATCATAAGCACAAACTGAGCGTCAGGGCATACCTATACCGTATCCTTTTCTCTATTGCCGCCATTGCAATTCTGGTGGTATTCATGCCGCACGAGACCACATCTGCCTTCCATTATCAGAAGGGGGAGCCGTGGGACGAGGAGGCTTTCATCGCACAGGACAGCTTCCCAATCCTGAAACCGGCAGAACAGGTGGCGCGCGAGCAGGACAGCCTGCGCCAGTTCTATGAGCCCTATTTCCGGTTGGATACAGACATCATGGAACAGCAGTTGGCGGCCTTTCGCCAGGACTTCCACTCTCCGTCTGCCGTCGGCACTCCATACATTTTCCTGCCGCATCTGCAGGAGAAGCTTCGGCACATCTATTCGATAGGCATCCTGTCCTCGGAGATGGCAACCCGTTTCGAAGGCGAAGACCTGCGGCAAGTACGCATATATCACGGCAATGAATCCGGTGCCTGTTCTTTCTCGGACCTCTTCAGCGAGAAGACAGCCTATGAATACCTGTCTTACGAGGAGGATAGCATCCGCTACAGCCATAGCCAGCTGCACGGGCTTGATTTGGCGAAGTACATTAGCCCGAACCTGACGTATGACGTGGAGAAAAGCGCCCAGCAGCGTCAGGAGGTCGATGGCCGGTTGGTTCGCACAAAGGGCGTTGTCCTGCAGGGTCAGAAGGTTGTGGACAAGGGACAGATTGTAGATGACGATGTGATCGAAATCCTGCTCTCTTGGGAACAACATCAGAAGAACCACAAACTCAGCACCCGCGAGCAGGTGTCCCGCATCGGAGGACGCACGCTTTATGCTATCATCCTGGTGTTCCTGTTGCTCATGTATTTCCAGCAGTTCCGCAGCGACTACCTGGACAGCCTTCGCACCGTGCTTCTCATCATGAGCCTTTTCCTCATTTTCCCCATAGTCACCTATTCCATCAAGGCTCACATGTGGGCCAGCGTCTATCTGATGCCATACTGTATGTTGCCCATCCTGTTGCGAATCTTCCTGGATTCCCGCACGGCGTTCGTCACCCACGTTATTACCATCCTGGCATCCGCTGTCGTATTGACGCAGCCCTTCCCCTTCATCGTCACACAGATAGTTGCGGGTCTTGTTGCAATCTATTCCCTGCGCGAACTCTCACAGCGCTATGAGCTCTTCCGCGCCGCAGTTCTGGTCACCTTGTCAACCCTGCTGACCTACCTTTGTCTGGAGTTCGTGAGGGGTACAGCCGACGGGAGTCAGGACCTCAGTCGCTGGCCCTACATCTATTTGACCGTAGCTGGTGTGCTCTCCATGCTCGTCTATCTGTTGCTCATCCCCATCGAGCGTATATTCGGCTTCACGTCCATCGTCACGTTGGTCGAGTTGCAGAATGTCAATAATCCCCTGTTGCGCCGCCTCTCGGAGGAGGCCAACGGAACCTTCAACCATAGCCTTCAGGTCGCCAACCTCGCTGCTGAGGTTGCCAACAAGATAGGGGCCAAGGCACAGCTTGTCCGCACGGGAGCGCTCTACCACGACATCGGGAAACTCGAGAATGCCGTCTTCTTCACGGAGAACCAGAACGGCCAGAATCCCCACGAGGGTCTCTCCTACGAGCGCAGTGCGCAGATTATCATCCAGCATGTGGAGAATGGGCTCCGTCTGGCCGATAAGTACAAACTGCCGACTGTCGTCCGCGACTTCATTGCCACCCATCACGGGAAAAGCGTGACGAAGTACTTCTACGTCAAGGCGCTACAGACGAAAGGGGTAGGGGAGAGGGCTTTCACATATCCTGGTCCCAAACCGCAGACCCTGGAGCAGGCTATCCTTATGATGGTCGATGCAGTGGAGGCCGCTTCGCGCAGTCTTCCCGAATATACCGAGGAGAGCATCAATGCGATGGTCGAGAAGATAATCGGTGCCCAGGTGAGTGAGGGGAACTTCAGCGAATGTGCCATCACTTTCCGCGAGATAGCGGAAACCAAGGAGGTTCTTTGCACCCGACTCCGCACCGTCTATCATACCCGGATTCAGTACCCCGACTGACCCTTTTCCTGTATTCCCGACGTTACAAATTGGCCGAAAAGGAGCACTTTGTGTGGGCTGCGATAAAAGATTTTTGCATTTTTCTTTGAGGTTTGGATAAAAAAGTGTAACTTTGCTCCCGTAATATGCGCTTGTGGTGGAATTGGTAGACACGCCAGACTTAGGATCTGGTGCCGAGAGGCGTGTAAGTTCGAGTCTTATCAGGCGTACATTCTCTTTCTTCTTGGGGGGGAGAGCTTGGATTAGGGAATAAAAGATTAGGGATTAAGGATTAGAGTTATGAAGAATCGATTTTCGTTCTTTCTTTTTTCTGTTCTTCTGCTGTTTGTAGCTTCCTGCACGGAGCAGGTGGACACGTCTGCTCGCTATGTCTTCACGGAACGCACCATTGCCAGCTATCTGAGCGACCACTCGCAGTACAGCGAGTACGTGCGGCTCATGAAGGAACAGAGGGTAAGCGACATCAGCGAGACCAGCGTCTATCAGCTCATGACGGCCTACGGCTACTACACCTGTTTTGCTCCGACCAACGCAGCTATCCAGCTCTATCTGGACTCGCTCGTCATCAAGGGCATCATCCCCGTAGCCAGTTGGGATGCCTTCCCCGACGAGAAGACCCTGGACAGCATACGTGCTGTGGTCGTGCTAAACAGCATCCTGGACGGCACAAAGCAGGAGAAGACATTCTTCACAGCCGAATTCCCGAGGACCAACCAGGAGTTCTCCATCAGCACGATGGCAGACCGGAAAATCAGTGTCACCTACTATAGGCAGGACCCCGACAGCCTGGCCATCGACGGCATTTGCCCCGTTTCCAAGAAAAACCGCGATATCGAGGCCATCAATGGCTTTATCCACCAGGTGAGCTACGTCATCAATCCCAGCAACGAGACCCTGGGCAGCACCCTCCACAAGTACACCATCGACTACACCAGCAACCTCACGGTGATGGCAAAACTCGTGGAGACCTGCGGCCTGATAGATACCCTCTCACGCGTGAAGGACGAGCGCTATGATATGCTCTATCGCACCGGCGCGTTCCCCGATTTCAACTGGCAGCTGCGCAGTTGGCCGATACCCCCTCCAGAGCACCGCAAGTACGGCTTTACCTTCTTTGCCGAGAAGGACGAGTTCTGGGAGAAAGAGCTGGGCAAGGACCGCCGCGACATCACAAAAGAAGACGTGATGGACTGGTTGGAAGACCAGGATTTCTATCCCGAGGGCGTCCGGGACAATAACTACACCAGCGAGAATAACCTGCTCAACCTCTTCGTCACCTACCACCTCCTGCCCCAGCGTATCCCCGTTGACAAGCTTGCGCTCCACTATAACGAGAGAGGCTACAGCTACAAGAATAAGAACGCCTCGCCAGTCATTCCCGTCTGGGCACACTACGTCACGATGGGCAAGCGCCGCCTCTTGCGTATCTGGGAGAGTGCCGAAAGCGACGGAATCTGCCTCAACCGCTTCCCGAAGCTCAACAACGGACGCCACGAGGACTACCACGAGAAAGAGTGCTCGGAAGAGAACAAGGGCGTAAAAGTCGTAACCGACGAGACATCCGGCATAGTCAAGCTCATCAATGCCATAATCTATCCCATCAGCGAACCCATCGCCTATTCGGAGCGTGTCCGCAACGAACTGGGCAAAGTGCGCCTCCGCTACGACTCCTGGGAGTTCCAGCCCGAAGCCATGAACAACGACCTGCGACTCACGTCCCAGACCGATGCCTGCTGGCACTTCTCCAGCGACCCCGACAAACAGTACTTCGATAATATGACCGTCAACAGCAAGCAGACAAACTTCATGCTCCTGAGCGGTCGCGACCAGAGCTGGCCCAACTACCAGGGCGACGAGGTGCTGGCCGAAGGCGTCTATGACATCACCTTCACCTTGCCTCCTGTACCCAAGTTCGGTATCTACGAGATACGCATGGGTGTGTCCACCTATAGCGGCACGCGAGGCATCTGTCAGGTCTATTGGGGCCCCCGCAAAGACCAGCTTGTGGCCCAGGGCATTCCCGTCAACATGCAGTTGGGTGGTAACAGCACCAACAACATACTTGGCTGGGAGAAAGACACCGACGACGACGACTACGATGCCGAGGTCGATAAGAAGATGCGTAACAACGGCTTCATGAAGGGGCCCGAGTACATCGTGGCGAATGCAGGCGGCAGGGAAACCAACCGAATGAATGCCGGCTCCACCCGCCGTATTGTCGTTCGTGAGGCCATGTCGCCGGACGTAGTCTATTACATGCGCTTCAAGACCGTGCAGCCCGACTACACGACAAAACAGCTCTTTGTCGATTATCTCGAATGGTGTCCCAAGGAGGTTTACGACAACCCCGAGCATCCGGAAGACATCTGGTAAAAAGCAGCAGTCACACAACACAAAAAAGCCGAGTCCGCATCCGCGAGCCCTGGCTGACGCCGCTGCGGAGTGCGGCCTCCTTGATGACCTTCTTCTGGGAGAGCGAGGTGTACAGCTCGGGCTGCATCACGTAGCGCCATACGCCGGGGTCGTTCTCGTCCTTGGTGAACTTCAGTTTCTTCTCGATTGCTTTTACTTTCATTGCCATAGTTGTAAAGATTTTAGTTTGTTAGTTGATGAGTTTTTAGTTTTTGGGGTTTTGTCGTTTCCGGACTCGGATTTTGCGCTCTGGGCAGGGAGAAAATTTTGGTGCACCTGGGAAATCTTTCTTGCTGGCGAGCGGGCCGTTCTTTGTCTTTCTTCCGACACTGCAAAGGTACGACAATTTTCTGAAAATGTAAAGATATTTCGCAAAAACTTTTGAAAAACTTTTGGGAGGAAACTTTTTGGGAAGTCCCAACTTTTAAAAATTCAGAAATTCAGAATTCAGTTTTCACAGGAGCAGATGAAAATCTCCCTGCCAAAAATTTTCTTGTTTTCATTCTTAACTCTTCACTCTTAACTCTTCACTCCCTCGTCCCCTCTCCCCAGAAAACTGAATTCTGAATTTCTGAATTCTGAATTCAAAGGTAAAGTCCTATCTATCTTTTTTGATTTTCTCTGTTTTCCTTGTGAGAGAATGGATCAATCTCCGGATTCTATTTTAATTCGATTATATCACCCCAACGGTTGTGGGTTTGGGGCTTTTTTTTATTTTTTTATGAAGAAATTGCACGACTTAAAAAAAATAATTTGTATATTTGCATGCAAAAGCGTGCGAGTCTGCTCACGTTGGCTACACCGACCTCTGTCGCGACTCGGCTATTCAAGCAAGCTCGATGGCCCTCGCTAAACCGCAGATTTGCAAACAAAATATCATTATAAGAATATGATAACAACAGCAATCCCCACACAGTCGGGCAGGCTTACCGTAGATGTCGAGGACATCAGCATGCTCCGTGACATCAAGAAAGCCATTAGCATGGTTCGCGGTGTCACAAAGGTTACTGTACCGCGTACTAAGCGGCTCTCGTCTTATGAGCGCTCCCTTCGTGACCTAGAAGAGGGACGTGTGTACGAGGCAAAAGACGTGGACGACCTGTTCAAACAATGTCTTGGGTAGAGGTATGTACACCATCCGATTTACAAGCGAATTCAAACGCCAGATGAAGATGTGCGAGCGTCGCGGCTATGATATGGAACTGCTGCGCGAGGCCATCCGCATACTTTCCACCGAAGGCAAGTTGCCAGAGAAATACCTGCCCCACCAGTTGCACGGTGACCGTAATGGACAATGGGAATGTCACATTCAGCCCAACTGGCTGCTTGTGTGGAAACAGTACAATCAGGAACTTGTTCTTGTGATGCTGAACACTGGCACCCACTCCGATTTGTTCGGAAAGAAAAGACGATAAAAACCCATCGCGCCACCATTACAGAACTTTGCGATGAGGTGATTAAAATGTGAACACCACTTACAGGGTGTCTAATCATTGTTGCTTAGCCTTTATTTTTTAGAGCTTTGCGGGGATTTTGTATTGGGGGCGAAAAGCGCTTTTTCTTACCCTGGATTCTGTGCGGCAAAACTCTGCTGGCGAGCATTCCGAAGATGGGGAAACTTCTTTGACCAAGTCTAAATAACGAAGTGTATGAGGACATCGACGTGACGCAAGCCGCCATGCAGCGCGACTTCGAGTACTACAGGAAAAAATTGAAAGGGTGAAAAATTGAAAATGAAGAGGCGGTCATCGGACTATCTCCGGTGGCCGCCTTTGTGTAACATTATTTCAATTACTCGCTATTTCAGTTTTGAATTGATGAATTCTTTCATCTCGGGATAGTGGCGCTCGATGCTGAAGAGCAGGTGCAGCTGGTTGTTGGCGCGGACGAAGTTGTGGTCGGGATACTGGCACTTCCAGTACTTGTCGCCGCTGAGGTAGTCCCAGAGGAAACGGACGCACTGCATGTAGGGGAAGAGTGCAGTGGCGTAGGGCAGGTTCTCTATCTCGACGGGGAGCAGGAAGCTGCGGGCACTCTCCAGGTAGCCCTCGGTGAAAGCCTTGAAGATGTCCATTCGGAACTCGACCTTGTCCATATCGGGGCAGTCCTCTGCCACGCGGTTGGCTCCGGTGCGCAGGAAGTCACCGTAGTCGGAGAAGATGAAGTTGGGCATCACGGTGTCGAGGTCGATGACACAGAGCACGTTGTCCTGCTTGTCGAACATCATGTTGTTGACCTTCGTGTCGCAGTGGCAGACGCGCTTGGGCAGTGTTCCCTCGCGTCCCATCCGCTCGGCCTTGCACATCTCTTCGGCGCGTTTCTCTATCTCGGCGAGCATGTTCTGCACGCGCTCTTCTTTGACACGGCCTGCAGGGTCGCGTTTCACGACTTCTCTCAGCTGTTCGAGGCGGAACTCCATGTTGTGGAAGTCCTTGATGGTCTCGCCCAGTTGCACTGGGATGTCGGCCAGCATGGCCTGGAAGTTGCCGAAGGCCAGACCTGCGGCACGGCTGCTGTCGGGATCGACGGCCTGCTTCGTGATGGCGTTGTCGATGAAGACCATCAGGCGCCAGTAGGAAGCCCCCCCATCCCCCTTTAGGGGGAGTTCCTTGACGTAGAGTTTGCCGTCTTCCTTGGCAGGGATGAAGCGCAAGACGCGTCGGTCGATGTCGGGTGTGCCCTTCGCGGCAAGTTTTTTGCGGATGTGAGAGGTGACGGCGTCAATGTTGCGCATCACCATATCCACGTCGGGGAAGACGTTGTGGTTGACGCGCTGCAGCACATAGTCGGGCTTGTCCGGCTCGGCGGTCTTGACTTTGTAGGTGTCGTTGATGAGGCCTTCGCCCAGCGGCTTTATCTCGCTGACGGTTCCTTCGTAGGCAAAACGGCCCACGATGTCGGTTAACAATTCATGGTTCATGGTTTGTCGTTTGGTTATTTAGTCATTTAGTTGTTTGGTCGTTTGGTTGTTAGCCGATTGCAAAGATACATAAATAAATTAAGAATTAAGAATTAAAAGTTAAGAATTATGGTGAAAAGTGAAAAATTATTTGTATTTTTGCAGCCAACATGTAAACTCATCAACCAAACGGATAACAAACATGAAAAAGTTCCTTCTCAACTTTCTCGTATCAGTTGTAATTTTTCATTTTTCATTTTTCATTCCCCAAAGTGCTTTTGCGCAGCAGGCTCCCACCACGCTGGAGGGTTGGGCAGACCGTCTGGAAAAGTTTGGCAAGTCCATCCCGCAGGAACAGATATTCGTCCATACAGACAACTCGTGCTATTTCCTGGGCGACACCATCTACTACAAGGCCTATGTGCGCCGCAGCGACACTGGGACGCCAAGTCGCCTGAGCGGTGTGCTCTATGCCGAGTTGCTGAACCAGGACGGCTACCTTGTGCAACGCCAGCAGCTGGAACTGCAGAACGGTCAGGTGCACGGCTCCTTTGTGCTGCAGGACACACTCTACGGCGGCTATTACGAACTGAGGGCCTATACACGCTGGCAATTGAACTGGGGCATCACGGAGCATCCCCACAACCACGTTTCCGAGCAGTGGTTCTACAATAAGCGTATGGCGAAGGAATATTATCGCGACTACGAGAAGCTCTACAGCCGCGTCTTCCCTGTCTTCGACAAACCCAAGGAGCCTGGCGATTTCTTCCACGAGATGACGCTGCGACCCCTTCGCCGCTTGTCGAAGGTCGATGAGACTTCTCCGAAGCCGAAGTTGCAGCTCTTCCCGGAGGGCGGCAACCTGGTGGCCGGCGTTCCTAATCGTGTGGCTTTCGAGGCGACAAGCAACGAGGGTCTGCATTTGGAGGGGAAAATCACGGTGACCGAAGGGGGAACCAAGGTGGCCGAGGCAGATATCGAGCAACGGGGCCGCGGCTCCTTCACCTTCACACCCCAGAGCGGCAGGAGCTACAGCGTGACCTTTACGGGCAAGAGGGGTTCGGTGAAGGAACAACTGCCCAGCCCCGACAAGAACGGCTGTGCGGTGCAAGTAATGAATAACGGGGTAGGGAACAGGCGAGTGGAGATTAGGGCTGCTGGTGCTGCTGCCACCGAACAACTCGGCATGACTGTGATGCACGACGGCGTGCTGCTCGACTTCCAGGCCATCCCCACAGGCGCCTCTGCCGATATCACCCTCGATGAAACAAAACTGCGGACCGGCGTCTGCCAAGTCACCGTATTTAATAATGAGGGACGCGTGTATGCCGACCGCCTCTTCTTCTGCCGCAAGGATGACTTCACTCCAAGCAACCTCCACTTCAGCGGTCTCAGTCACAAGCCGGCAGAGCCCTTCGCTCCCGTCAGCCTTGCTGTGGAAGGCGGGAAGCCAGGCGCAACGGTCAGCGTCTCGGTGTGCGATGCTACCCACTCGGAGTATCTCTACGACAACGGCAATATCCTGACCGAGATGCTTCTGGCCAGTCAGATACGCGGCTTTGTGGAGAATCCGGGCTATTTCTTCGAGAAGGACGACGAGGAGCACAACCGCGCCCTCGACCTCCTGCTCATGATACAGGGCTGGCGTCGCTATGACTGGCACACGATGACTTCGCCCGGTGCTTTTGTGCTGAACCACAAGCCTGAGCAGACGCCGCTCTTCGTGGGTGAGGTCAACAAGTATATGGCTATTGAACAGGAATCGATGTTTGCCGACAACTTTGTCTCTCTGGACGCCGGGACCAATGCCACGGATGCTGTAAGCCTGACGGGAGAGAATGAGACGCCGACCAACTCGGACAGTGACACGAAGGAGGCTACGGACGGAGGTGCGGTGACAGCAGCCCGCGCAAATACCGAAACGACGGGACGGGACATCCCCGTGCAATCCGACCAGCTCACCCGCCGTATGCAGAACGAAGGAACCATGAAGCGCGAGGTTCTGGTTCACGCCCTCTTCACCAAACCTGGAGCAGGACAGATTGTCGATGGCGAAATGATGACCGAGAAGTTTGCCTTCTCCATCCCATCACCGCGCTTCTACGAAGGTGGCATCTTCTACCTGGCAGCCAGTGACAGCACCAAATGGAAGAAAGACAAACAGCACATCTGGGACATCCCGAGTACCGACCGTAATGACCGCCTGAACTATCCCGAGTTCTACGTCCGCCTGCGTTCCTTCTTTCCCCGATTCGTGAAGGCCTACGACTGGTACCAATGCCATCTGGCCGAGGCTCCCAAGGGCTCGGCTATCGCTAAGGATTGGCTGATGGACGGCTCGCGTATGCTCGATGAAGTGACAGTCGGTGTCAAGCGTTCCCGATTGGGTAAGTTCGATCCCACAAAACCCGCGTATGTCATTGACGCCTATGAGGCCTTCAACGAAACCTGCGATGCAGGATTCTGCCCGGGTGTCTATTATGGCAGCAACCGCTTTGCACGCGACATCTCACGTACCTTTATTGGTGATATGAACTTGTCTCGCGACTATGACTTGGTACTCCGCCTAGAAGGTAAGCTGGAGTCCAATATGTCTGCCAATACAGCCCAGCGAACATCATATGGTAATAGCGATAAAAGTGCTGCTCCCAGTGCAATGCCCGTTGAAACTTTCAACATGTCATCTCGTGAGAAAGATAAGTACAACCAGTTGAAGAACCTCGGGAAGGTCTATATCTACACCGACTACAGCCCACGCCGTGAGGGTAATTCGCTCTACGATGGCGAGGACATCCCCAATGTTGAGGTTGACCTTCACCTCATCGATAATATAGGTACGCTGCGCGCCACCTCTCGTGACCGTCGCTACATCCTGCCGGGCTTCTCCGCTCCCGAGGAGTTTTACCAGCCCGACTACAGCACAAAGCCTCTGCCCGAAGTGAAGGACTATCGCCGTACGCTTTACTGGAATCCTGACCTCAAGCTGGACGACAGCGGAAAGGCGGAGTTCCGTTTCTATGGCAACGGTAAGCAGACGCACATGACCGTTACGGCCGAAGGTCTGGCCGGCGACGGCACCCTGCTCACCGGAAAAAGCATGCCCGAAGACAGGTGATGAGGTGAGAGGTAAGAAGTAAGAAGTAAGAGGTAAGAGGTTGCTATCGCCCGAACAATCTTGAATTTAGTTATTTTGAATTTTGAATTCAGTTATTGAGGTTACTTCGCTTGATGCGCCCGGGCTGGATGTCTATGGTACGCTGACCGAGGCGCAGCTGCGCAACAGGTTGGAGCCGGAGAAGGGCATCTTCATTGCCGAAAGCCCCAAGGTGATAAGTGTTGCGCTCGATGCGGGCTTGGAACCTCTCTCTTTGCTTTGCGAACACAAACATATCGAGGGCGATGCACGCAGCATCATCGAGCGCCTTCCCGAAGACATACCCGTCTATACAGGCAGCCGGGAACTCTTGGCGCAACTGACGGGCTATACTTTGACGCGAGGCGTGCTCTGTGCTATGCGCCGCCCCAAGCCTCTGCCGCCAGAGGAAGTCTGCAAGGGAGCCCGCCGCATTGTCGTCCTGCACGGCGTGGTCGATACCACCAATGTCGGAGCCATTTTCCGTTCCGCAGCAGCTCTCGGCTTTGATGCTGTACTGATGACACGCGATTCGTGCGACCCCCTGAACCGCAGAGCCGTCCGCGTCTCGATGGGCAGCGTCTTCCTTGTTCCCTGGACGTGGTTGGAGCCCCTACCCCAACCTTCCCTTGAAGGGAGGGAGTCCTCCTTTAGGGGGGAGATAGAGAGGGTCCGTGAGATGGGCTTCACAACGGCTGCGATGGCTCTGCGGAAGGACAACATCAGCATCGACGACCCCAAGCTAAAGGCCACCGACCGCTTGGCCCTCATCATGGGCACTGAGGGCGACGGCCTGCCCCAGACAGTCATCGACGCCTCCGACTATGTTGTGAAGATTCCCATGCACCACGGTGTTGACAGCCTCAACGTCGGCAACGCCGCTGCTATCGCCTTCTGGGAATTGGCAAAAGGGAAAGAAACCTTGAACAATAAAAAGATATGTTCAAACAGATAATACTTGTAGTACTGTGTGTTGTGGCACTGGTGGCCTGTAGAGGAGAGAAGGCCAGTGACCATGTGAGCAAGAAGGTAAATACTGCCATTTCTTGGCATGCCGATGCTTTGGAATATGACAAGGCTGGACAGATGCGGTTGGCTGAGCTGTATTACAAGAAAGCCTTCGAGGCATTGAAGGACAATCCGTCGCAGGACTGGATAACCTACGGCGACGCAGGCTATCGTTATGCCTGTATGCTCTATCAACGTGGCAACATGGAGGGAACGCTGGCTATCGTTAGCGAGATTATGGATATAGCTAAAGGACAGAAAGAATTCCCCGCCACAATGGAAACTGGCTTGTTCTCTCTGATGGCGCAAAGCCAACTGCATCTGGCTATGCCCGAAGCTGCGAGACAGACCTTTACCAGAGCCTATGAGAATCAGTTGACGGTATTGGACGGTAAGGAGAGGGGAGACTTCAACTTGGCCATTATGTGCTCAAACATCTTCTCGTCATTTTTCGAAATTGGCGAGTATGATGAAGCAAGGAAGTGGCTTGGTCGCTATGAGGATGAACTCCTTGCCTGCAAGCGACTTGGTATTGGTGACTCTTTGCTGATTGAAGAGCATAAAGGAAGCATGGCTTTGTGCAAAGCCCAGTATCTGCAGGCTACGGGCCACGCGGAGGAGGCTGCCGCCGTCTATGCCACCATTCCCCGCAACCTCATATCCATGCCGATGAACATCATGGATGCTGCAGGCTACCTGATGGCTGCCGGACGCTACGACGAAGCCGCCTACTGGTATGAACAGTCCGACAGTACCTTCCTGGCCACCGTCGGTACAAGAATGACCTTCGATAACATCGCCACTAACCTCAGCCCTCGCTATTCAGCCTATCGTAAGGCCGGACGCATTGACGAGGCGCTGGTTATGGCCGACAGTATCAGTGCCGCTATCGATTCCGCTCTCGTATGGCAGAAGAAGAGCGATGCTGCCGAGTTGGCTGTCATTTACCAGACGCACGAGAAGGACCTTCAACTTTCAACTTCTAACTTTCAACTTAAGTTGCACCGTCTTTTCGCCGTCGCCCTTGTCATCATCCTTCTACTTATTGCCTATCTTCTCTGGCGCGCGCGTAAATACAATAAGGTATTGTTGGACAAGAACCGTAGTCTCTATGAGCAGATTCAGCAGCGCGAGCAAGTCGAAGCCGAGCAGCGTGAGCAGATGGAGGCGCAACCTGTCGAAACGCTCAGCCAGAACCAGCAGCTCTACCGCCGCCTCTGCGAACTAATGAAGGACTCTGCCGTTTATACCGATGCCGGGACGAACCATGACACGCTTGCCCGTCTCCTCGGCACCAACCGTACCTACATCAATGAAGCCCTACACGAGTGTGCCGACCTGACGTCTGCGGATTTTATAAACCAATACCGCATCCGTCATGCCGCCCACCTGCTTGCCACCACCGACGATCCCATCGGACTCATCATCGAGCAGAGCGGCATCACCAACCGCACCACTTTCAGCCGTCTTTTCCGCGAACACTACTCCATGACACCTTCGGAATACAGACAGGCTGCCAGAAAATAATACCTTCCTTATTTCTCATATTGAAGCCCGCTTTAACAAGAGCGGGCTTTTTTAGTGCCAGGCATTGCCGAAACTCAGTTTTTGCACGAATGAAACATCTTTTTGCAGCAGTGAAACACCCTAACGAGTGATTCGTTGTATTTTTGCGCGGGAAAAAACAAATCAATAAATGAATAACTAACAAAAGAAGCCAATGAAAAGCAAAATCTTTATGGTTGCTACAGCTATGATGTGCATCGCTGTACTTAGTGTCAACGCCCAAACGGAAGAGACGGAAAGCAAGAACGGAAAGATGCTTCGCCTGACGAAAGCGGCGGACGAGAACCCTACGGACTGGAATGCCCAGTTGGAGGCGGGACACTTCCTTCTCAACAAGGAGAACGGGATGTATAACCCGTCGCAGGCTGAGAAATACTACGAGCGCGTCTTTCACCTTGCCACGGACTATAACAAGGAGATACCCGACTCGGTGATTCGTATGACGGGGTGGACGTTGGCGTTGATGTCGATGACTCCCGAGAAGGAGGACCTGGACCGCGCCCTGTTTTACATAGACGTGATGAGGCATGCCGACAAGATGGGCGTGGACAAGGGTGAAGGCTTCATCTATTCGTTTGACGTGTTGGGCGTGATGTACGGCATGATAAAAGAAGAGAGTGAAAGGTCGTTGTATTACATGACAGAGCTTCGCAATCATCTGGTCAAGGACAAAAAGCCGGGAATAGAGTACACGGACATTATGACGGCCATACTGTACGACGATCTGATGTCGAAATACAAGGAGATGTATGGCGACAAACTCCTGGAACTGACCTTCGACGGCAAGAAATACATCGGGCTTTCCCTGAACGACTGGAACATCGAGAAGCCTTTCATGGGATGGAAGGAGGAAACGGAAGGAGACCAGTCGCTATACTACTGCTGTGACGACGGCACAGTCACCGACGAACTGCATGGCCAGATGGAGTTCACTTTCAACTACGACAAGGACGGCGTGAAGCCGAAGGAGGGGGCAAATGCACGGCTGATAACCGTCACGCCCGAGCGCCGCCAGCAGCTGGTCGAGGCATACCGTAAATACATGAAAAAGGGGAAGAAAAACAAGAAATAAATCAAATGGCCTGAGAGCGAAAATAATCATTATGAACGAAATGAAGAAAAAACAAATATTCCCCCCTGAGTTAAAACAGTTATCAATAAGTATTCTTGGTACTGCAATCGGTGTGGGGCTGACCTTCTTCGTGAACGACAAGGTGGAGGACACCCATCAGCGGGCAGCTCAACGCGAGACGGCCATCATGGCCGTGTGCGACATCGACGAGATTGTGCAGGGACTCAAGGACGAGATACAGCTGGAGGACAGTATGTTCAATGTGACGATGTATGTCGCGACCCATCAGGAGCTTATAGACTCGCTGCCGATGGACACGCTGGATATGGCACTCATGTATCTGTACGATGATCCTACGGTGGTGAAGGAATGGACAGCCGACACGAAGGAGAACGCCTTCAACAGCGGTATCGATGCCCGCATGAACCTGGGGAACAATCAGTTCTACGACAATGTGCAGCAGTGCTACTACATTCGCCGCTCGCTGATGAAAGTGATGAGGGATGCCCCGATGTTCCGCCGTCCGGCCAACAAGGAGGATTACGAGCACTTCCTGAACGAGTTGCCCCCATTCGCCATAGATCCCTACGGCGTCCCACTCCCCGAATTCTGGCGACTAATGATGAAGCAGTCTTTCACACATGGATCTACGATGCTCTATATCAAGCGTTATTTTTCCCGGAGAGATGCCTATCAGAATGCTGTTATGAAGTTGGAAAGGCTGAACCGCGAGAACAAGCTGCTGATGGACATCACAGACGAGGATATAGAAAAGTATATCAGGCAGAATTCGGAGAATGTTTCGCAGCAGGCCATAGCCGATTTAATCATTGGCACATGGCTGTTGGATAAGGATACCATCGTGTTTCATGAAGACAACACCTTCGAAAGGACTTGGGTCTCGGAGAATCAGATGCAGCTTAAACTCAAGACGGAGCAGATAGAGGTCTTCGTATTGATTCCAACAGCCATCCGCACGAAAGGACAGTGGACGCTGAATGGCGACACGCTGACATCTAATTGTGATAGCAGAAACGCAGAAATGCTTTCGTTTTACTATGACACGAGCAATTTCCCGCAGTCGGCGTTGGAACGTATGAAAGACAGCCTGGAGATCACGAAAGAAGAGACGAGGGAATACATCCTGGAATGTTTCCGGCAACGGACCCTGAAGTATGAAGATGTTGTATCGTTCGACAAGAGCGGCAGCACGATGGTGTGGACTTTTGAGGAACCGACTCCTTCCGGCAACAAAAAAATGAGTTCTATGCAATTATACAGGAAACCGGAATAGGATTAAGTGTCATCGCCCTTGCCCTTGCCTTCGTGGTGATAGCCGTGGTGCTGCCATTATGTATGGCATCGTGCAGTGAAACGGACTCTGCGGCTAAAACAAGAAAAATCAATCAAGAGGCGCTGTGCCTGAACATCACGGCAGGGGACGAGGGCATGAAGGATGTCATGGCGAAGGTAAAGAAACCAGCGGCAGCTGCTCTCTCTTTGAGCAGCTGCCGCTGTTAGAATGTCGTGATTAGTTAAGCTTACATGTCGTATCTCAAGTTCTCCCAGTCTGTTTCTTGGTCGAGTTGGGCCATGAAGTCGTCAAGAACCGACCTGTCGATGTCACCCTGCTCAAACTCCTTTTGTGCATCCTTGCGTATCTCGGCAATCCAAGCGCGACGGGCCTGTATGTAGTCCTCGTGAACACGAGCAGCGGTCTCTTCCGTTATCTCGTCGATGCCGTAGTACTCGCAGATGAGGCGGTAGCTCCAAGCCCAGCGATACTCGGCATAGTTGTCGTTAGCGCGTACAAACTCCTCGCGGATGGCAGGAATGCTGTCCAGCGAGCCGTCCTTGATTGCTGCGACGATGCGCTGCTCCTCGCTTAGCGGGATGAGCAGGCCGCTCAGGTCACTCCATTTGCCTGTGCCTGTGGGTGAGATGGGACGTTCCAAGCGGTGACGCTTCATGACGGCACCCATGTAGATGCGCAGGGCGATATCGTAGTACTTGATGCCCTTCTTGAGCGACGAGTTCTTGATGACGTAGTCGTGGAAGTTGTAGGTCTCCACGTCGCCCGACACCTCGCGCAACGCTTCCAGCGTCCTTTTCGCCACCATGATACCGCCCACGGAGAAGGGGGAGAGCCAGTCGAAGTTGACGATGGAGTTCTTGCCTTTGTTGTCGCGTTTATCACGCTTCGGCCATTTGCGTATGTCGCGGTAGAGGCCGACGGTCGTCAGGTTGCGCCCGGGCACCAGATACATGTCATCGCCGTAGGCAATGAGGTAGGAGAAGGGCAGCTTGTGCGTGTCGGGATGGTGCATGAGCTTTCCGAAGCAGACGCTGAAAGTACCGATACGTGCAGGCAGAAGAACATAGCTTCCGCTGGCAGTCTTGGTGCCGCGCTCCAGCACGCCCCAGTGCATCGGTCCCATCTTGTAGGCATGGTTCGAGAAGTTCGTGCCCGAGCCTGCGTTGTAGAACGAGAACATGCCGCCGATGAGCAGCGAGCTCTTGTGGTGCGAGGCGGAGAAAGGACCGCAGAAGGCAGCGCAGGCTTCGCCGTTGCTCATGTAGCAGTTGGCGAAGAAGAGGCTGTTCTCGGCTGTGAAGCCGTCGGTAATCTTACAGGCCTCGCCCACGAAGCAGTTCTCCAGCTTCACGGAATTGGTGATGCTGGAACCGTTGTAGATGACCGAGTCCTTGCAGATAACGCCCACGCCGATGTTCACGATGGCGCTGGGAATACTCTTCAGTGTGCAGTCCTTCAGGCGGAGGGCACCGTCGATGACGCAGCCGTCGCTGATGTGGCAGTTTGTGATGTCGTGGGTGGAAGTGATGCGCACGTCGTTGCCGATTGTAGTGACAGCGAGGCTGTGTGCTGTGATGCTGTCTGTGACGAGCCGGCGCACGATGTTGGTGAACTCCTTGTCCTGCTCGTACTTCACCATCAGTGAGGCGAGCTGCGAGTTCAGGCCGTCGAATATCATCACGTTGCCGTCGCCCACCTCGTTGAGAACGGAGATGACGTGCCCTTCTCCGAATGAGGCATTGGGAGTGGTGTTGATCTGGCCCACGTCCTCGATGAGGCAGTCGTTGCCGATGACGCAGTTACGCAGCGTGGCACGACGTATGCCGCTGTGTTTGGTGAAGCCGTCGTCCACCTCAACCACTTTATTGAAAGAGCCGAGGGTTACTTCCCCGTAGAAATCTACCTGATGAATATGGTCGGTGCTGAAGTCGTCTGTTACAGTGATGCCCTGCCAGTTTTCCGCAGTGCAACCTTGACTTTTGAGGGCCGCAATCTCGTTTTTGTTAAGTTTCCTCATAACTATTCTTTTTACCTTGGCTTATTGCATTCGGGGTGCAAAGGTACGACAAATAATTCGAAATTCAAAATCCAAAATTATAATAATAGGAAAATAACTATGAACTTTGAACGATGAACTATGAAATAATTCGTATCTTTGTATCCGAAAAGGGTGTTGCCTGAACAATACAAATAAAATATATATGGTATGATTATGACTAAGAAATCTCTTATTCTGCTGATGGTCATGGTTATGACCGTCGGGGTGCGGCAGGCGTGTCTTGCCAAGAAAAACCAGTCGCCTATTACTATCGGCTGCATTGTGAGCGGTACAGGCAATGTGGATGCTACGTTCAAGAACCTCCGCGATATGGGCTTTACGTCTTGCCAGATAGGGTTCCCGGCTAACTACACTCAGGAAACCATCGACAAACTGAATGCCGCCCGCGAGAAGTACAACATCAAAATCACTACCGTCATCAACATTCCGGGCCGCTGCGTGTGGAACTTCACGGAAGGTCCTTCCACCATTGGCCTTGCCCCGATGGAGGGGCGCGAACAGAAACTCGCCGAGTACCGTAAGTGCGTTGATTTCTGTCAGAAGGCTAAAATCCCCGCTCTGCACAGCCACTTCGGCTTCATCCCCGAAGACCCCGGAACGGAGCAGTACAAGACTTTCATCGTGGCTATGAAGGGCTTGGCCCTATATGCCAAGGAACGCGGTGTGGACATCTACTTCGAGACAGGACAGGAGACGCCTACCACCCTGATTCGCGCCATCAAGGATATCGGGACCGGCAACTGTTTCATCAACTGCGACACGGCCAACCTGCTGCTCTACGGCAAGGCCAATCCGACTGACGCGATTCGCCAGTTCGGCCATCTGGTCCGCGACATGCATGCGAAGGACGGCACGTATCCCTCGGCCGACGACCCCTACAACCTGGGCAAGGAGAAACCTATTCCCGAAGGCGACGTGGACTTCCCCGCCATCATCAAGCTGCTCAAACAGCAGGGCTACACCGGGGCCATCACCATCGAATACGAGATGAGCGACAGGACCAGCGACTATATGGTCAAGACGCGCAAATATCTGCAGAAACTTATCGATAAATACTAAAACTTTAGAACTATGACCGCAAACGACACAATACGTGTGGCGCTCATCGGATGCCGCAGCATGGGATGGGCCGACCTCTGCGCCATGATGCAGAACCCGGGCGTCCAGCTGGTGGCTTTGTGTGATGTGGACAGGGAAGTGCTCAATAACCGTACCGCTGATGCCGAGAAGAACTGGGGCCGCCGTCCCGACCAATATTCCGACTACCGCCGCGTTTTGGAACGTCAGGACATCGATGCCGTTATCATCGGCACGCCCGACCATTGGCATTGTCTCATCATGACCGACGCCTGCTCGGCCGGCAAGGATGTCTATGTGGAGAAGCCTGCAGCCAACAGCATCGGAGAGTGCGACGCTATGCTGGCCGCCCAGAAACGCTACGACCGTGTGGTGCAGGTGGGACAGCAGAAGCATAGTGCCGAGCATTGGAAGAAACTCCATGAGTACATCGCCGCCGGAACGCTGGGACACATAGGCCGCATCAACATCTGGGCAAACTTCACCTATGTTCACCTGAAGGAAGCAACACCCGATGCCGAACCGCCTGCTACCCTCGACTATGACATGTGGCTCGGGCCTGCTCCAAAGCGGCCTTACAGCCTGACTCGGAACCACAGCTGGCGCTGCTTCTGGGACTACGGAGGCGGACTCATGACCGATATGGGGCCGCACCTCTTGGACATGGCGCTCTGGCACATGAATATCAAGGAAACGCCCCTCAGCGTCTCTGCTGTGGGCGGTCACTTCGTCGATGCCGATAACAAGGCCGAGACCTTCGACACCCTGAGCGTCCTCTACGACCTGCCGCAGCTCAGCATTCAGTGGAACAATACCGCCTTCTCCTCCGGTCCTTACGGCAGCGTCAACGGCCTGGAATTCATCGGAGAGAAAGGTACCGTTGTCACCAACTACGATTGGTGGGAAGTGCTGCCGAACGCAGGACGGACGGAGCCGATGAAGGTTATGGCCACTCCAGGCGAACATGTGGTGCACACAGGCAACTTCCTGGACTGCGTCCGCTCGCGCCGCATCGACCAACTGGCTTGTCCCCTCAGCCACGGCGTCCTTTGCGCCAAGTACGCCCATCTGGGCAACATTGCTGCGCGGACAGGGAAAGTACTCCACTACGACGACCAGCGCCACACCTTCCACGACAAGGCCGCCGACCGGCTCATCGCTCCGAATTACCGCAAGCCCTGGAAGATGTTCAAGGTGTAAGTTCATAGTGCATAATTCATAGTTCATAGTTGAAAGTTATCTGAAATATCATGAAACGAAGAGAATTCCTTCGCCAGTCAGCAACCGCTTTTGCTGCTGGCATCATATTGCCTCAAGTCCTGCAATCAAGTGCCCTTCGCGCTACAGCGGCACCAAGCGACCAGCTTCGCGTTGCTCTGATCGGCTGCAAGAGCATGGGATGGGCTGACCTTTCCGACATTATGAGGCACCCCGACGTACAATGTGTGGCCCTCTGCGATGTGGACCAAGGCATACTGACGAACCGTACTGCAGAGGCTGAAAGGCTCTGGGGCCGCCGTCCCGATACCTATACCGACTACCGCCGCGTGCTGGAACGGCAGGACATCGATGCCGTCATCATCGGCACACCCGACCACTGGCATTGCCTCATCATGACCGACGCCTGCTCGGCAGGTAAGGACGTCTATGTGGAGAAGCCTGTCGCCAACTCCATAGCCGAGTGCGACGCAATGGTGGCTGCCCAGAAACGCTACGACCGTGTGGTGCAGGTGGGACAGCAGCAACGCAGTTCCCAGCTCTGGCACGAGATGAAAAGCTACATCGACAGCGGACAGCTGGGAAAAATAGCACGCGTCAACGTCTGGGCAAACTTCGGCTATGCAGCCATCCTCAACCACGCACAGGATGGTCCCGTTCCGCAAGGTCTCGACTACGATATGTGGCTCGGCCCTGCTCCCCAGCGCACGTTCAATTCAACACGCGTGCACGGCCTTTGGCGCATGTTCTGGAACTACGGTGGCGGACTCCTGACCGACTGGGGCGTCCACCTGATGGATATGGCTCTTTGGGGTATGAACGTCACCGGAATGCCTTGCCGTGTGGTAGCCTCCGGCGCCAATCACACTTACCCCAATAACTTTGCCGAGACATTCGATAACCTCAGTGTCTTCTATGAGTTCCCCGAATTCCTGATACAATGGAGCAACGTCACCATCGAGTCGGGACCCTTCGGCATGAACTACGGCCTCGAGTTCAAGGGAACCAACGGCACACTACTGGTGAATCGCGAGAAGATGGAACTCATTCCCCTCGGCAATAAGCTCGAAGCTCAGTCGTGGAAACCCTCCAACAATGATCACTACGACCATACAACCAACTTCATCGATTGTGTGCGCTCGCGTAGCTTCGATACCGCCTGCACCATCCAGAACGGAGCCTTCTGCGCCAAGTACGCCCACTTGGGCAACATAGCTGCCCGCACAGGCGAGTCCCTTACCTACGACGACCAGCGCCACACCTTCCACAACAAGGCAGCCGACCGCCTCATCACCCCCAACTACCGCAAGCCCTGGAAGATGTTCAAGGGGTAAACTCGCTATTGATAATTGACAATTCACAATTGTCCCCCCTCCAAGCCTCCCGACAAGGGGAGGTGGAAAACTAACAAGCTCTCACTCTTCATTGAGTGGGAGCTTTTTTGCAAATTTTTCGCAAGGATTGTGTGATATTTAACAAATAATGTGTATATTTGCAAAAACTTTCAGATTATGTACTACATTAGCAAGAGGTTGGTGATATCCGCCAGCCACCATCTGGAACTGTCGTATCCCAGCAAGTGCAGCCAGCTGCACGGACACAACTGGACCATCACGGTCTATTGCAAGGCACGCGAACTCAATGTCGACGGGATGGTTGTCGATTTCAAGATTATCAAGCAACGCATAGAGTCACAGCTCGACCATGCTAACCTGAATGAGGTGCTGCCATGCAACCCCACAGCCGAGAACATCGCCAAGTGGATATGTGACCAGTTGCCCCAGTGCTACCGTGTCGATGTGCAGGAGAGCGAAGGAAATATGGCGACGTATGAAGAAGACTAGAGAATAAGAAATTAAGAGAATAAGAAATGTAGGGCGTCTTATTGTTTCCTTATACCATTTCTTAATTTTCATTAAATGAGGGTTAACGAGACTTTTCTTTCACTTCAGGGCGAGGGATACTTTACAGGAACACCTGCTTTCTTCCTTCGTTTCTCAGGATGCAACCTGCAATGCCCTTTCTGCGACACCCAGCACCAATCTTTCACCGAGATGTCGGAAGAGGAGATTGTGCAGGAGGCATGTCGCCACAGGACGCGTCATATCGTCATTACTGGTGGTGAGCCGGCCCTGCAGCTCACACAGTCGCTTGTCGGCAAGTTGCACGAGGCAGGTTTCTTCATTCAGGTGGAAACAAATGGCACTCTGCCATTGCCCGACGGTATAGATTGGGTGACGTGCTCGCCGAAAACAGCCTCCTCCGTCCCCTCCCAAGGAGGGATGAGTGCTCCCTCTATTTTGGAAAGGGCTGGGGTGGGGCCACACGAACTAAAGGTTCTCTATATGGGCAAAAACACCGACCCGGAAAGTGTACTCAAATCACTCCCTCCTTTGGGGGGAGATGGAGGTGGCCCTCGGCTTTATTTGCAGCCGCTCGATGTGGGTGACGAAGAGCGCAATCGCATCATCCTTCGTGAAACGATTGATTATGTCATGCAGCATCCCAAGTGGTCGCTTTCCCTGCAGACACACAAATTGTTAGGCATAAAATAATAAAAAAACAGGCGCAGATGGAACTCACGCTAACAAAATAATAGTTATCATGACAACAACCATTCGAACTAACGGAGGTGATGTTACAATCGCCTTTGACGGACGCTTGGATACGGCTACGTCGGCAGAAACCAATGCTAAGATTAATAGCGAGTTGGACAAGATAGGTGCCATCAGCTCTCTAACTTGTGACGCTTCACTTCTGAAATATATCTCCAGCTCAGGACTGCGTATCCTGCTCTCATTGGCGAAGCGTTATAAAGGATTCCGCGTGGTTGAAGCCAATCCGCAGGTGTATGAAATATTAGAGACGACAGGATTTACAAAAATAATGTCTGTGGGGCGAGCTATGCGTCGGTTGAGTGTGGAGGGTTGTCGACTCATCGGTATTGGTGGTGTAGGAAAGGTCTATAGGTTGGACGGTGACACAATCATAAAGGTGTTCCGTGAGGGAACCACAATGGAAGAGGTGCGTCGCGAGATACTCATGTCGAAGGAAACTTTTGTGTTGGGAATGCCTACTGCTATATCGTTTGATGTGGTGAAGGTCGCTCCTTCTATGGAATCTGGGGCTGAATGCTACGGTCTGGTTTACGAACTGCTGAAGGCACAAACCCTGAGCACATACATGAAGCAACACCCCAAGGAACTGGATGATTGCGCTAAGAAGTATGCAGAGTTATTCAAACAACTACACGGGATAAAGGTTCCGGCAGGGGGTGAGATTCCATCGGCCTTGGAAAATGAACGGAGGCAGGTGGAGCATATCCGTCGGTACTTCCCCGAAGAAAGCATAGAGATGCTGCTCGGCATCCTGGACCGGATTCCCGCTGGTAACCGACTGCTGCATATGGACCTGCAGACAAAGAATGCCATGATGCAGGACGATGAACTGATGCTCATCGACATGGGCGAGGTGGGGTATGGACATCCCATGCTCGACCTGGGACATGCCTACTCGGCCATGGTGAGCCTGGTCGGCGACTACGATACCATCATAGGTATGCCGCGCGAGATGGGACAGCAGCTGTGGAACCGCACCATTGACTATTACTTCGAAGGCCTACCTGCCGACACGGTGGCCGAGAGGAAAGCCCAGATAGAGGTGGTGTCGTGCGTCAGGAACTTCAGTTGGCTGTCGCTCTCCGACTCTTTCCCCGATGAGGTGATACAGGAATGTAAATCACTCTTCGACCAGCGTGTGGCCAGCCGCTACGATTACATCATGGGTGTATGCAAGACTTTTGATAATTGGACTCTATGAGATCGAGGTATAGCGTTGCCATCATCGTGACGGTGGCAGTTCTGCTGCAACTGATTTCTGCCGTACAGTTCATGTTTGCCCACCGAGGCATACGCGAGGAGGTGGAGAACAGGGCCAAAAGTGAGTTGCACGTGAAGAACCTGGAGGTGAGAAGCGTGTTGACAACTGTCGAGACGGCTCTCGCCAATACCCTGTGGACGGTGGAAAACAGGCTGGAGACACCCGACTCGCTCTATACCGATATCCGCAGGATAGTAGAACAGAACCCAACCATCGTGGGTGCCGGGATGATGTTCGTGCCCAATTACTATCCGCAGAAGGGTCATTGGTTTGAACCATACGTGGCCCGCAGGTCCAACGGAACCATAGAGGAAAATCAGATAGGAAGTGCCATGCACAACTATTTCGATGCCGAATTCTACCAGAACGGCATGAGTGCGGGTAAGGGTCGGTGGAGCGAGCCCTATTTCGACGAGGCAGGAGCGCGGATGGTGTTGTGCACCTACACAATGCCAGTACACGACAAAAGAGGAGAAATTGTGGGTCTGTTGGGTGCCGATGTGTCGCTGGGCTGGCTTTCCGACGTGATCAACGCCAATCATATCTATCCGGGGAGCTTCAATGTCGTCATCTCGCGTACAGGTCAGGTTCTGGTGGGCCCTGACAACAGGCACATCTTGCACCATACCATTCAGGAGGTCACCGCTTCAGCAGCCGATACTACCGTCCAGTTCATCAACCGGCAGATGCTGAGCGGACTCAGCGGCCATAAGAATATCGTCGGAATCGACGGCCGGAAGAAAAGCATCTTCTATGCTCCCCTGGATACCGAGATAGGGTGGTCGATGGCTGTCGTTTGCAATAACAGTGATATCTATTCCGGACTGCGAGAGGCGGCCATGTACATCATCATGCTCATGGTGGCAGGTCTGGCATTGTTGTGCTATATCGTATACCGAACGGCTCACAGCGCACGTTCGCTGAGGGAGGCTACCGCCGAGAAAGAGCGTATCGGAAGCGAACTGCGCATAGCTCGCGATATACAAAAGAGTATGCTGCCCATGACCTTCCCTCCATATCCCGAGCGCGACGATGTTGACATCTTTGCTTCGCTTATACCAGCCAAAGAGGTGGGCGGCGACCTCTATGACTTCCACCTGCGAGACGAAAAACTTTTCTTCTGCATAGGCGATGTCTCCGGTAAGGGTGTGCCGGCCTCGCTGGTGATGGCTGTCACGCGAAGCCTTTTCCGCAACGTCTTGTCACACGAGGATGTGCCGGAAACAATTGTCTCGACGATGAACGAGGCTCTGGCAGACATGAACAGCATGGATATGTTCGTCACGTGCTTTGTGGGTGTGCTCGACTTGAATACGGGACAACTCCGTTACTGCAATGCGGGCCATGAAGAGCCTCTGCTCATCGGCAAAGGCGTGGGGCTTTTGCCTACCCAAAACAACATTCCAGTGGGACTGATGCCCGGGTGGAAATATGAAGGCCAGGATGCGCTCATCTGTCCCGGAACCACCATCTTCCTTTATACCGATGGCTTGACAGAGGCGGAGGATGGTAATCATAATCAGTACGGGAAACAGCGTATGGTCAAAACAGCACAGCAAATTCTTCGCAATAACGGCTCGGCCAGTCCCGAAACCGTCATTGCACTTCAGACCGAAGCCCTACAATGCTTCGTGGGCTGTGCTGAACAGAGCGATGACCTCACAATGTTTGCCGTCCGCTACAACAATAATCACTCGTTTTCCTCTTCGAGGGAGTAGAAGGAACTGCCGTCGAAGCAATGTGTGCAGATACGTTCTTTGGGCAGACCGATAGCTTTGACCAATGTCTCCAACTTCGAGAAGCGCAATGAGTCGAGATTGAGACGACGGGCTATTTCAGCTACCAACTTTTTGTATTCGGGGCTGTCGGTGCGGGTGTAAGCCTCCAGGTTCTTGCTGTCATCGCCCTCGAAATCCTTGATGATACGACGTGTGATGAGCTCCAGGTCGCTTTTGCTGGCGCTATAGTTGACAAAGGGACAGCTATATACCAGTGGTGGGCAGCCGATGCGCATGTGAACCTCTTTGGCACCCAAGTCGTGAAGCACTTTGGCGTTGTCGCGCAGCTGTGTGCCTCGCACGATGCTGTCATCGCAGAAGAGTAAGCGCTTGCCCTGAAGGACGTCCCGGTTAGGGATGAGTTTCATCTTGGCGACCAGGTTGCGCATATCCTGATTGCTAGGCGTAAAGGAACGAGGCCAGGTGGGAGTGTATTTGCTGATGGCGCGCATATAGGGGCAACCGTGTCCCTGTGCGTAGCCCACAGCCATTCCGACTCCGCTGTCGGGGATGCCGCAAGCGCAATCTACCTCGGTCTTATCCTCTTGTCCCATCACACGGCCGCACTCGTTGCGAACCATTTCGGTGTTGCGTCCCTCGTAGTTGCTGGTTGGGAAACCGTAATAGACCCACAAGAAGGAACAAATCTGCATACGTGGATTGGCCGGGCGTAGTACCTCCATATGCTCGGCGTCGATGCGGATGATTTCGCCAGGACCGACGAAATGTTTTGTTTCGAAGCCCAGATTTGGGAAGGCAGATGTCTCGCTTGTCACAGCCAGAGCACCTTCTTTGTTGCCTACAACGATAGGCGTGCGTCCCCAAGAGTCGCGAGCCGCGATGATACCGCTCTCGGTGAGGAGCAGCATGGAGCAGGAGCCCTTGATGTGCTTGAAGACGATTTCGATGCCATCCACGAAATTCTTACCTTTTATAATAAGTAGCGCGACAAGCTCCGTCGGGTTGATTTTGCCGCTGCTGAACTCGCTCAGGTGGCCACCTTCGTCGAGAAGTTGCTGAGCAAGCTCTTCCTGGTTGTTGATTTTTGCCACAGTAACGATTGCGAAGCGTCCCAGATGGCTGTTCATAAGCATAGGCTGTGCGTCGGTATCGCTGATGACTCCGATGCCCGCCTTACCTTGAAACTTGTCCAGTTCCGGTTCGAATCGTGTGCGGAAATATGTGCTTTCGAGATTATGGATGCTTCGCAGGAACTCGCCCGCGTCGCTCAAAGTGGCCATGCCGCCACGTTTTGTGCCAAGATGTGATTGATAGTCTGTACCGTAAAACAGGTCAGTAGCGCATCGTTGCTTCTGTACCGTTCCGAAAAATCCACCCATTCGTTTTTAATTAAGAGTTAAGAGTGAAGAATATTCGTTTTTTTCGGGTGCAAAAGTACTGCCTTTGGCGCTTTTCTGCAAGACTTCTTTACCTTTTTTTTTGTTAAGGGGCAAAAATAGTTTTCTTGCCCCTTTTTACGCTTCATTGGTGCTTGGATGCTTCGCGGAGTTTAGTCGGGGGAAATGAGTTTCAGGTCGAGCTGTTTGCGGTAAAGGTCGGCACGTGACACCTGTACTTTTACGCTGTCGCCCAGGTTGTAGCAATGGTGATAACGACGGCCTTTCAGGCAATAATTCTTCTCATCGAACTCATAGTAGTCGCCCTCCAGGTCACGCAGTGGAATCATGCCTTCACACTTGTTCTCGTCTATTTCGACATAGAGACCGAATTCTGTGACGCCGGAAATCGTGCCTTGGAAGGTCTGTCCGATTCGTTCGCTCATGAACTCCACCTGTTTGTACTTTATGCTGGCACGTTCGGCCTGTGCTGCTGTCTGCTCCATATCGCTGCAATGCTCGCAGAATTCCTCGTATCTATCCTGGCTGACATTGCGCCCGCCCTCAGCATATCTTGTCAAGAGGCGATGAACCATAAGGTCGGGATAGCGTCGGATGGGTGACGTAAAGTGTGTGTAGTAGTCAAAGGCCAGGCCGTAGTGACCACAGTTGAAAGTGCTGTACTTGGCTTTCATCATGGCACGCAGGGTAATCATCTCGATGACGTTCTGTTCGCGTTTGCCTTTGACATCGTCCAGCAAGCGGTTCAGGTTGCGGCTGATGTCAGAGCGGTTGCCTGTCGTCTTCAACTTATGACCGAACTTTTTGACGAAGTCTGCCAGGTTCAATAGCTTCTGTGGGTCGGGATTCTCGTGGATACGGTAGGGCAGAACCTTAGCTTTTTGGTTTTTAGGAACCTTTCCGATGCTCTCGGCTACGGTGCGGTTAGCCAACAGCATGAACTCTTCGATGAGTTTGTTGGCATCCTTTGCCACCTTGAAGTACACGCCTGTGGGATGTCCGTCTGGCTCTATGTTGAAGCGTACCTCGCAGCGGTCGAAGTCGATGGCTCCGGCGGCAAAGCGCTTTGCTCGCAGGACCTTGGCCATGCGGTTGAGGGTAATGAGGTCGTCGGCGAATTCCTCCGCAGGCCTGGCCTCTTTGCTGTCGGGAGCAGGCATAGGAGCATTGTCTCCCGGAGCCTTGTAGTCTTCCTCGCTTGCCTCGTGGTGGTCCTCAAGCACCTTCTGCACCTCTTCATAGGTGAAGCGCCTGTTGCTGCGAGTGACCGTGTGAGCCAGTTTCCAGTTCTTCACTTCGGCTTTCTCGTTAATGTGGAAGATGACGGAATAGGTCAACTTGTCCTCGTCGGGACGGAGCGAGCAGATGTAGTTGCAAAGGCGTTCCGGCAGCATCGGCACTGTGCGGTCAACGAGATAGACACTTGTGGCACGTTTGTATGCCTCGCGGTCGATGATGGAACCTTCGGTGACGTAGTGGCTTACGTCGGCAATGTGGACACCTACTTCCCAAAGTCCTGGCTTGATGAGGCGAATGCTGAGTGCATCGTCGTAGTCTTTGGCATCATACGGGTCGATAGTGAAGGTTGTAACATCGCGCATATCAAGACGGCGAGCAATTTCTTCTTCGGTGATGCCCGGCGTGAGTCTTTCGGCAGCTTTCTCCACCTGTACGGGATAGACATAGGGCAGACCGTACTCGGCCAGGATAGCATGCATTTCGGCATTGTTCTCGCCGGTCTTTCCGAGGATGTCAATAACCTTGCCAATCGGATTTTTGGCTCTTTCTGGCCACTCCACGATGCGCACAACAGCCTTGTCGCCTGTCTTTCCTTTCTTTAGGTTTTCTTTTGGGATGAAGATGTCGTTGGCCAATGTGCGGTCCTCGGTGAGCAGGTAGGCATAACTCTTCTGTACTTGCAGAGTACCGACGAAGGTCTTGTCGCTACGTTTCACAATTTCTGTAACGGCAGCTTCGCGTACGTGATGCTTGCGGCGGGCGAGTAGGGTAACCTGCACGGTGTCCCCGTCCATTGCGTGCATGCTGTTGCGCTCAGCCACCAGTATAGGCTCGCCGCCTTCTTCCGGCTCGAAGATGTTCTTGCCGTTAGCCTTGCGGCGGAAAGTGCCCGTCATCACTTGCGACGGCATATTCAGCGTATAGCAGTTGCGCGGCTGCTCTTTGATAAAGTCGTCCATGAGCAGGCCTTCCAGTACATCCATCAGCAGCATCTTGGCAGGATTGGTGTTTAGGTGCAGTTGCTTGCAAATAGCTTTCAGAGAGAAGGTAATAGCAGGATTCTCTTGAAAGAAATCAATGACTATGCGCTCCAAATCAATCTTGCGCAGCCCACGGCTGCCGGTTTTCTTCTTTCCCATAACAAAGTTGTTTTCTTTTCCGCAAAGTTAGGATTTTTAGTTCATAGTTTCAAGTTCTTAGTCCATAATTATTTCTTCTAGTTACAATTTTTCACTTTTCACTTTTCTCTTTTCACTTAAATGTTGTACCTTTGCAACCGAAAACAACAAATCCAGGAAAAGTAACAGGATATGAAATATGCTTTAGTCACTGGTGGCTCGCGCGGACTAGGTCGTGCTATCTGCCTCAAACTGGCGGCGCAAGGTCTGCCAGTCATCATTAACTACCAGAGCAATTCTGCAGCAGCAGAGACCGTGAAGGCGGAGATAGAAGTTGCTGGCGGTGTTGCCGAATTGATGCCCTTCAATGTGGGTAAGGAAGAAGAAGTGGATTGTGCTTTCGAGGCTTGGAGTGCTGCGCATCCCGATGACTACATCGCCTATTTGGTGAACAATGCCGGTATCCGCCGCGACGGCATGATGTTCATGATGCCTACAGAGGACTGGCGTGCTGTTCTGCAGACCTCGCTCGACGGCTTCTACTATGTTACCCGTCGTTGTTTGCCAGCTATGTTGCGCCGTAAGCACGGTGGTCGCATTGTGAACATGACGTCGCTTTCCGGTCTCAAAGGCCTGCCTGGCCAAACGAACTACAGTGCTGCGAAAGCTGCCCTCATCGGTGCCACGAAGGCATTGGCGCTCGAAGCTGCTGCTCGTGACGTTACCGTCAATGCGGTGGCTCCAGGCTTCATCGATACCGATATGACGAAGGATCTGCCTGTCGATGACCTCAAGGCGCAGATTCCGATGGGTCGTTTCGGCCGTCCTGAGGAAGTGGCAGAGCTTGTCTGCTTCCTGCTTTCCGATGCAGCTGCCTATATTACCGGTGAAGTCATCTCCATTAACGGCGGACTCTACACATGATGAATTATCGAAGCATTCCCATACTGGAGTTGTTGCCGCAGCGTCCGCCCTTCGTTATGGTGGACAATCTGACGGATTACGGTGAGACACAGAGTACTTGCTGCCTGACTGTACGTGCCGACAATGTCTTTTTCGAAAAGGGTTGTCTCACGGCTCCAGGTATCATAGAGCACATCGCCCAAACCTGTGCGGCGCGTCTCGGGTACTACAATCGTTATATCCTGAAGTCTGGTGTCCGTCTCGGCTTTATCGGTGAGGTGAAGGATCTCTCTATCCTTCGTCTGCCTCGTGAGGGAGAGTTGATAGAGACTACCGTTACCGTCATGCAGGAGATTTTCGATGTCACACTTGTCACGGCTGAAGTGCGTGTCGGAACAGAGGTGATAGCTACTACACGCCTGAAGATTGCTCAGGGAGAATCAAGTTCATAGTTTATAGTTCAATGGAAAATGAGTTAAGGTTTTCGCGCGAGTTTGAGGTGCGTTTCAGCGAGGTTGACATCATGGGTGTCGTCTGGCACGGCGCTTATCCTCTGTATCTAGAGGATGCGCGCGAGGGTTGGGGGCACCAGTTCGGACTCTGTTATAACGACTATTTGACGAACCACGTCTTTGCCCCTATTGTCGATATGGACATACGCTATCACCGTCCGATTTTCTACACCACGAAGCCGCGCATCGATATTGTCTATCGTTATACGCCTTCTGCCAAGATTCTTTTCGATTACGAAATCCATGATACAGCCGATGATGCCTTGCTCACCTCGGCTCGCACCGTGCAGGCTTTTACCGATCAGAATTACGAACTCATCCTTGAGAATCCCGAGTTCTATCTCCGTTGGAAAGAGAAGTGGGGACTAAATGATTAATGAAATGACTTTACAAGATAACCTTTTTACGATTGTTTCGCAACAGCAGGAAGAAGGACTCGACGTCTTTCATGTGCGACTGAATCCCGAATGGCCTATCTACAAGGCGCATTTTCCGGGACATCCCATCACGCCCGGTGTCTGCATCGTGCAGATGGTCCAGGAATTGCTGCAAGTGCTTCTGCATCGCGAACTCCGTCTCTATCAGGCAAAGAACGTGAAGTATGTCTCTATTGTCTCTCCTGATGATGTATTGGACTTGACGGTTACCTTCTCTAAAATCGAGGAGCAACCAGGCGGCAGCCTGAAGGTGCAGGCACAGGTCGCAAACGGTGAGATGCTCTTCACCAAACTGTCTGTCACTTTTGAATAAGCAATAGGGCTTAATAAGTCCTATAAACAATGGCCCCCTGCGAAAACCGCAGGGGGCCATTGCTATTGGTGTGGGCTGTTATTCTGCCAGACAACCATCCAGTAGGGTCGTGATGGCTTCCTTGTCGAGATGCTGGCCGATGAAGACCAGCTTCTGCATGCGGTCGCCGTACTTATCATCCCAGTCGCGGCGCAGGTTGGGGTCGTGCTGCTTCATGGCTTCTAGCTCGGCTTTAGGCATCGTGGCGTACCATTGTCCAATGTTCTGTAACTTCACCTGTTTTCCAGCCTGCTCGAAGAGGTAGCAGATGTCTTCTTCACCAGCAAAGTAGCAGATACCCTTGGCGCGAATGATGTTCTTTGGCCAGAGGCGGGCGACGAAATGGTCGAACTCACTGAGGCTCATCGGCTCACGACGATAATAGACAAAAGTGCCGATGCCATACTCCTCTGCTTCGCCTTCATCGTCATGATGATGGTGATGATGGTGTTCATGCCCATGCTCGTGCTCATGCTCGTGATGATGTTCATGCTCGTGCTCATGCTCGTGATGATGTTCATGTTCGTGTTCGTGCTCGTGGTCATGATGATGCTCGTGGTCGTCGTCATCGTCATGGTCATCGTGGTCTTCCGCTTCAACGGGACCCTCAATGGCTTCAATCCATGTGGCCGAGGTTGCGACCTTCTCGTAGTCAAAGAGGTTGGTGTTCAATAACTTGTCAAGCTCCACGTCACCGTAGTTGCAGTCGATGATCTGGGCCTTGGGTTGGATGCCGCGCACGATTTGTCGGATGCGCTCCAGTTCCTTTGGTTCTACATCGGCGGCCTTGTTCAGCAGGATGATGTTGCAGAACTCTATCTGTTGGATGACGAGGTTCTCGATGTCCTCCTCGTCGATGTTCTTGTCCGTAAGGCTGGAGCCGCAGTTGAACTCGTCCTTCAGTCGCAATGCATCGACGATGGTGACGATGCAATCCACATAGGGCACACCGTTCTTTGTCACTTCCGGAGCCATCCGAGCCATCTGGCTGATGGTCTGTGCAATGGGTTCTGGCTCGCAGATGCCGCTGGCTTCGATAACGATGTAGTCGAACTTCTGCAGGGCGATGATGTCATGCAGCTGCTGCACCAGGTCCATTTTGAGCGTGCAGCAGATGCATCCGTTCTGCAGGGCCACCAGGCTGTCGTCTTGACCGCCCACGATACCACCTTTCTGAATCAGGTCGGCATCGATGTTCACTTCGCCTATATCGTTGACAATCACCGCGAAGCGTATGCCACGCCGGTTCGCGAGGATGCGGTTGAGAAGTGTTGTTTTTCCGCTGCCCAGATAACCCGTGAGCAGCAATACGGGAATGTTGTATTTGGTCATAATCTATGTTGTTTTATTTTGCGACTGCAAAGATACAGTTATTTTCGATATAGGCAAAACAATTTCATTTGTTTTTTCTCAAACCTCTACACTGCTTTTCACAGAAACAGGTCCATAATTGGTTAATGGGTTCCCATGTCTTTCTTTATTTATTTTCCATTTTTTCCAAAATTTTCTATATCACATCTCCAATACATCTCCAATACATCTCCAATACATCTCCAATTCCTCTCCAATTCTAATAATTGGAATTAAATTGGAATTGAATTGGAGCTAAACAGGAATTAAATATGCGTTGTTCTATGGCAGAAATGTATCAAGACATGTGCAGCGCTTGTGGTCGTATTGGCAGCGACTGTCTTTAATAGCGGGTGTCTTTCATATATATTATGTGTTTTTTCGGGAGATTTCGTTGCAGATTGCCAAAAAAGTGTTATCTTTGCACGCAAAAAGGTATTCAACAAGGTATTATAAGGTATTAGTTATGCGTAAGTCACTACTTTTGCTCGCTGTTTTAGCGACAGCCACGATTATTCAGGCTCAAAATCAGGATTATTTCACTCCCTACAAACAGACGGCCCTTCGTCTGCCCAGCGTTCCACTGCTGCTGAACGACCCCTACTTCTCGTTCTGGTCGCCCTACGACAAGCTGACGGACGGCACTACTAAACACTGGGACAACCAGCAGAAGGCAATGGACGGCCTGTTGCGCGTGGACGGAAAGGTCTATCGCTTCATGGGCTCCCAACGTTCCACCAAGCTCTTGGCCGTCGCTCCGATGGGTAACAAGGGCGGCTACAAGGCTAAGGTTCGCACCAGTCTGACTTCAGCGATGACCGATACATGGATGAATCTTGATTTCAACGACAGCGGCTGGAGCACGCAGACAGGCCCTTGGGGCTCGAAGAACGAGTATCCTTACATCCAAACCTCTTGGGGTGGCGATAATACCGATCGCTACATCCGTCGCCACGTCACCCTGACCGCAGAGGACCTGAAGTGCGATTTCTGGGTGATTTATTCCCATGACGACAAATGCGAGGTTTACGTAAACGGCGTTCAGATAGTTGCTACGAAGGAAGAATGGCACCAGAACGTCAAGGTGCATCTGACCGGTGCTGCACGGGCTTCTCTCGTGGAGGGAGACAATGTGATTGCCTTTCATGTCCACAATACGACTGGCGGCGCTCAGGCCGACATCGGTCTCTACAAGAACGACCTGGGCTTCCATCCTGGCTATCGTGCTATTGCTGCAATGGCCGATGAGGGCGCATGGGAAGCTAAGGTGAAGACGACCTCGACCAGCGGCACTTCCTGGACAACGGAGACCTTCGACGACTCATCGTGGGAGACCCGGCAGGGCGCCTTTGGTTCTCCTGGTGAATATCCCAATGTCCATACGAGTTGGACAGCAACGGGCAGCGACTATTACATCCGCCGCTACGTGACCCTGACTGCAGAAGACCTGCAGCAGGAACTAGCCCTCATCTATTCGCACGACGATGTTTGTCAGGCCTACATCAACGGCCGCAGAGTAGTTAATACGGGCAACACCTGGGTGCAGAATGTCGTCTGTCGGCTGACCGATGCCGACAAGGCCGTCTTGCACGAAGGGCAGAACGTCATTGCCTATCATGTCCACAATACCACGGGCGGTGCTTTGGCCGATATCGGTCTCTATGCCGATGCTACAGGCGAGACGCTGGCCACACAGACGGCCCTCTACGTCCTGCCCACGAGTACCTATTACACATTCACCTGCGGTGGAGTTGACCTTGACCTCGTCTTCACTTCACCCTTCCTCATGGACGACATCGAACTGATGTCCACTCCCATCAACTTCATCTCCTATCAAGTCCGTTCCAACGACGAACAGGAGCACGATGTGCAGTTCTACTTCGGCACTACGCCCGAATTGACTGTCGATAATAACAGTCAGGCTACCGTGACCACCATCGTTGGCGACGGCCAGCGCCAATACATCAAGAGCGGCAGCAAGGACCAGAAGGTTCTGGGCAAGGCAGGGGACTTGGTTACCATTGACTGGGGCTATCTCTATCTGCCCGACGTGAACGGCTCGATTGCCGTTGCCGACCAGCAGCTCACCGCCTCTACCTTCGTCGCTACAGGTACACTGCCCGAAAGTACCGTTCCATACGCTAGTTCCGAAGAGGGCGAGATGCCGCAGCTGTCCTATGTGCATAACTTCGGAACGGTCGCCCAGGCCAGCAGCTACATGATGTTCGGCTACGACGAAGTCTATGACATCCGCTACATGGACGTCGATTACAAGGGTTATTGGGCTCGCAACGGCAAGACTATCCAGCAGGCTTTCGCCGAGTTCCAAGAGAGCTACGACGACATCATGACCCGCTGCAAGGCGCAGGATCAGATTATCTACGACGACGGCCTCGCTTCCGGCAACGACAAATATGCCGAAGTGCTCTGCGCTTCCTATCGCCATTGCATTGCAGCGCACAAGATATTCGAGGACAAAAAAGGCAACCTGCTCTTCTTCTCCAAAGAGAACAATTCGAACGGCTGCGTCAATACCGTGGACCTCACCTATCCGTCGGCACCTCTGTTCCTCCTCTATAATACGGAGCTGATGAAGGGCATGTGTACCTCGATTCTCGATTACTGCGAGAGCGACCGCTGGGGATTCGATTTTGCAGCACACGATTTGGGCACCTATCCTCACGCCAACAATCAGGTCTATGCTATCCGCTTCCCCGATGCCAACGGTGGCTTCGGCGGCAATATGCCTATCGAGGAGAGCGCGAACATCGTCATCCTGGCAGCAGCCATCTCGAATGTGGACGGCAATACCGAATGGGCCGACCGCTACTGGAAGACGCTTACAACATGGACCAACTACCTTGTCGAAAACGGACAAGACCCCGAGAACCAACTATGCACCGACGACTTCGCCGGCCATCTGGCACACAACGCCAACTTGGCTGTGAAGGCCATCATGGGCGTTGCCGGCTATGCCCTGCTCTGCTACCAAAGAGGCGAGACAGACGCCTATGCCACCTATATGGCAAAAGCAAAGGAGATGGCCGAAAATTGGGTGACACTCGCCAAAGACGGGAACCACTATAAACTGGCATACGACCGGAGCGGAACCTGGAGCCAAAAATATAATATGGTATGGGACAAGGCCTGGAATCTGGGACTTTTCTCCGACCTGGTAAAAAGTCAGGAGTATAACTACTACCTGAGCAAGCTCAATACGTACGGCTTGCCCCTCGACAGCCGTTCCAGCTATACCAAAAGCGACTGGGAAATGTGGACCGCAGCTTTGGCCCGAAATGATAGCTATTTCCTTCGCATCTCCGACCTCGTATGGAAATACGTCAACGAGACGCCTTCCCGAGTGCCTCTCTCCGACTGGTACTTTACCGACGGCAATGGCAGCATGGCCGCTTTCCGTGCTCGCAGTGTTGTGGGCGGACATTGGATGAAAGTCTATGTGGATAAAAAACTTAACGGCGAGATAGGTACTGCCATCGCCCCCATCCAGGCACAAGAGAATTTCGACGGCCAAATAGTAAATGGTAAATGGCAGAATGGTCAATGGTATAACCTCAGCGGACAGCGTGTAAAAGCTCTCGGTCGGCATGGAATTTACATCAGAGACGGGAAAAAGGTTGCAAAGTGAAAAAGTCAGCCATAATTCGCCCATTCAATGAGATTTTTTTCGCCAGTTCGGCTACTTTACTAGTGATGTCTTGCCGAATTAACAAAGTTTAACAATTACAAGGGGAAATGTTATAAAATTATTTATAATTTTGTGTATGAAAAGTGCATATAAAAAGACTTTAGAACTCAAAAACTTAAGAAAATTCAAACTTTTAAATAACCTTTTTAATTAATCAAAAAACAAAACGAGATGAAAAGAATCAAACTTTTAACAATGCTCGCTGCAGCATTTCTGATGCTGGGCGTACAGAGCGCCAATGCGTTCACTCTTACTTGTCTAAGAGGTTCCAGCTTTGGCGAGGGTGAAGGTTGCCAGAAGTTATTCGATGGCACCCAGGACACCAAATGGGGTACATGGGACGGATGGTATGGAAATCCTGTGTACACTGTTGCAAAGGCTACTATGCCAATCGCTCCCACATCGTATTCTTTGAGAATCGCAAACGACACCTACAACTCTCCTGGCCGTAACTGGAAGAGCTGGAGAATCTTCGGTGGTAACTTTGCATCAGATGATGCTGCTGTTAACGATGCTGAAGGCTGGGTACTGCTTGACCAGAAGGTTGATGAGGCAATGACTACAGATCAGTTCGCTGAAGTGCAGTTTGATATGTCAAATCCCGATGGCAATTTCTACTCCTATTTCATGATTATCGTAGATGCCATTTGTTCTGATCCTAACTGGGATGACTACACACAGATGGACGAATTCTGGTTCAGGGACTTCAAGGTTGACACATCAGCAGCTCAGGCTTTTGTAGATTTCGACTACACTACTGACGTTGATGCTGACCTTCAGGCAGCCTATGCCGAGAAGGTAGCAGCCTTGAGTGCCGCTATTGAATCTGGCGATCCCGATCAGATCGTTCCTGCAGTAGATGCGATTGTACCTATTTACAATGAAATTAACCTGCTCCGCGCTGGTAATTTTATTGCTCTTGACTGGACAGCTGCATGGGGTGACGGTCCCGGCTCGAACCTCGTGGACAAGGATGACTACACCAAGTGGGGTGGTAACTTCCCCGATGAGGGTGAGCACGTTCAGTATGTAGTATTCCGTACTCCTGCCCAGCAGCCTTACTTCTACAAGCTGGTGACTGGCGGTGATACCGAGAGATGGAATACCCGTAACTGGAAGACCTGGAAAGTCTTCGGTGGTAACTTCGCTTCTGAGGCCGAGGCTTCTCGCTCTGCCGAAGGATGGGTGGTTCTGGATGAAAGAGAAAACATCAGCACGGACATTCTGCCCAACAAGAACAATTATCCCGCTACATTGAAGTTCACTAATGGCGTGACTGAGAAGTATTCATTCTTTAAGGTAGAGGTTACAGCTTCTGGTGGCAGCCAGCAGCAGATGTCCGAACTTTATCTCTGCACTCAGGAAGACTTCGAGGTAATCCGTAGCGGATATGTAGAAGATATCGCAGAGTTTGCTGCAGGTTTGGACGCCTTGGAAATTGAGCCCGAACTCGCAAGCGAAAAGGAGAATTTCGCAGCACTCTATGAAGAGCTGAAGACTACCGACGATGCCGATCAGCTGACTATTCTCTATAACGAGCTGGTTGCTTTGCAGAGTGACCTCGAGTATTCTGCAGCCTTTGTTGCCGGTGGTTACCGCGTACTTGAAGGTAACACCGCTTGGGGCGATAACGAAAACTGGACCAAACTGCTTGATGGTAATGAATCAACCAAGTGGGGTGGTGGCATTCCTGAAGGTGGTTCTTATGTAATCTTCAAGACTTTTGCTGCTAGCAAGTTCGGCGTTTACAAGCTGATTACTGGTAACGATACCAAGAACAGCCCGGATCGTAACTGGAAGGATTGGCAGATCTTCGGCGCTGCTGGAAAGGTTAATGATGGCAATGCTACTCGCGATCTTGCTGGTTGGACATTGCTCGACAAGAAAGAGAATATCGGTCAGGATCAGCTGCCCGGTGCTAACTTTGCTCCTGCTTTCTTCAGCTTCAGCGAAGAGTGGGCTAAGGAGTATAAGTACTTTAAGATTGAGGTTTCTGCTGCTTATAATGGTGGTGGTTCAATCCAGATGTCAGAGTTCAGAATGCTCACTGATGAAGAGTGGCAGGCTGCTCGTCAGGAATATGTAGATGCCCTGACTGCACAGAAGGAAGAATTGTATGCTGGCCAGGAGATTTCTCCCGAGGCTGAAGAGATGATAGCAACAGCTATTGCAGCTGTAGCCGAAGCAGAACCAGGAGAATTGCTGGTTAAGTATGCTGAAGCACAGGAGGCTATCGCTGGTTCTCAGAAGGTGAACTTCCTCGCTAAGTATCAGCTGAAGGAGATCAACGGCGTTCTGCAGCTGGGTACAGCACAGGATGTTGTTAACTTCGCCAAGGTGATCAACGACGGTACCGAGAAGAGCGAAAATACCTTCATCGACGCTGTCCTCACAGATGATATCGACCTCTCCGGCGTAATTCCCGCAGAAGGTTGGAATCCTATTGGTAACTGGGGTGCTGTTTCTTATGGTAATGCCTGCTACAAGGGTCATTTCGACGGCCAGGGCTACTCTATTAAAGGCTTCAACACCGTTACTCCGGTCAACAACTTCGGTTTCTTCGGTGTAATCTCTACAGGTGCTGTAATTGAGAACTTCAGCATCTATGGTACAATTACCAATAGCATCAAGACTGGCGGTGCAATCGGTTTCGCTCGCGATGAGAATCCTACAATCCGCAACGTCAAGAGCTACCTGACCATCAACAACACATCTGTTGGTGCAAGATTGGGTGGTATCCTCGGTACAGCTTACTCTAACAGCACTGTAAATATTGACCGTTGTACTTTCTCTGGTACAATCGACGGTAACGACAATGCCGGCAATGGTAACTATGGTGGTATCGTAGGTTACACTCAGAATGCCGCATCTACCATTCTGAACGTTTCCAACTGCTTGTTCGACGGTGAACTCATCAATACTGCCGCAACTCCTGGTGGTTGCACCTTCGGCGGTATCGTAGGTTACATCGGCGCTGGTCCTCTGGTAACTGCTACAAACTGCTTGTCAATTGGTACTGTTCAGTCTCAGGTTACTGGTCAGTTCTTCGGCGCAGTCAAGAACGCAACATGTTCTATCCTCAACGGCTATTATAAGGGTGCTAATGTAAACGGTTCTGCAAGTACCGTTGAACTGCCCGCTGAACAGCTTACAGTTACTCAGGTTAATGATGAGCAGCTTGCAAGCGGTGAGGTTGCTATTGCACTGGGCGAAGCCTTCAGTCAGACTGTTGGTGAGGATGCTTATCCTGTTATCGACGACACTCACGGCATCGTGAAGAAGATTTCTGAGGCTGGCTATGCTACTATGTACATTCCCGAAGCAGTGAAGATTCCTTATGGTGTAATTGCTGCTACTGGTTCTATCAATGAGGAGACTCAGAAGTTGACACTCAATCCTTTGTCTGAGGTCGTTCCCTCTTGGGAGCCTGTTGTACTGAAGGGTGAACCTGGATACTACAGCTTCATTCCCACAGCATGCCATGAGGACGCCTTATTTGTAATCTTCCCCTTCATGGACTTTGAGAATGCTGAAGTTCTTTCAGAGGTTAAACAAGGTGATCTGACCATTACCTTCGACAAGAGTGTCGGTAATACCGATCCTGCATACTACACTATTGGAAATGCTGCACGTCTCTATGGTAGCAATACTATGACCATTTCTGCAACTCAGCCTATCATCAAGATTGAGTTTATCTTTGGTGAAGGTGTCGCAGCTAATGTTCCTGAAGACAAGAGCGTATTCAGCGAGGGCAGCTACAATCCCGAGACTGCAACATGGACAGGCAGCACTGAGAGCCTGACTCTCACTCGTCCTGCAAGCAGAGGTCACTATCGCATCATCGGTATGGTTGTTACCTTCAACGCTGGCGAGATTGTCAAAGTTGAAGACAACATCTTCCAGGGTACTACTGAAGATATTGATGCTACTGGTAAGTACATCTTGGCTAAGCCCGCTGGCGAGCCCGCTGGTTTCTACAAGGCTACTTCCGGTACCATCAAGGCTGGAAAGGTTTACTTCGAACTGCCTGAGGGTACAGATATCAAGGCCTTCTACTTCGAAGAAGATGAGGCTACTGGCATCAGTAATGTTGAGAACGCTCAGATCGAGAACGGTGCTATCTACAACATCGCAGGTCAGCGCTTGAGCAAGATCCAGAAGGGTATCAACATCATCAACGGTAAGAAGGTATTAAAGTAAGACAATAACTTGGAAAGGGCTGTGTGTGCAGCTCAAGTGGCAAAACGCCAGCCCTTTCTTTCAAAATTCTTTTATTATCAAAATTTCTAAAATTCAAGTAACATGAAGAAATATATTGTTCCTGCTTTGAAAGTAGAAGAAGCTCAGGCAGCTCAGATGTTGGCCGAGAGCCTGAATATTAGCGATGATCCTGTTGATGGCGGCGATGCCCTCACCAAGGGAGAAAACAGCTGGGATATTTGGGGCGAAGAATAAAAACCTCATCCACAACAGATAAGAGAATCCCCGAGACACATGCCTCGGGGATTCTTTTTTATGGGCTCTATGGCCAATGGGGCTTCTATGGCCTATAGGCCCTATTGGCCTTATTGGTGCTTTTCTATCTTGATGCCAATTTCTGTAAAGCCAAAGATATCTTCGCGCCTCATAAGATGATGTATGCGAACAGAACCGCTCTGTCCCTTTTTTATACAGATAGGCAATTGCTGTGTCTCATATTGCCGGAAGTTAACCCCCTTCACCAAAGCATCGCCTTGGGTATTCGTCAGAGGGTAGCGAACAGTATCCTGACGGTAGGAACAGGGATTCTCGAAGCATTGTTCCACAGCAAGTACTACATCCTGAATGCCAACATGTGCTATCGAACGAAGCCCGATTGTTAGTGTGCCATTGACATCTTCCTTAGCTTGCGGCAGGTCGAAGCTCATAGTGTCGCGTCGCTCCCAAACTCCTGCCGGCAGAGGTTTGTAGCTGTGTAACAATTTGCTGTCGGTACAGGCCGAAAGCAGAATATATGGAAATGATGCAATGAAAAGATGAAAAATAGAAGGGCGCATCATTCTGTCTGGTTATCATTGTGATGCGATTTCTTCTTGTGCTTTTTCTTGTGCTTCTTCTTGTCGAAGCGGTTGAGGTCTTCCTGCGTTGCCAAGTCAACTGGACGCTCCGGTTCTTTGCGTCCGCCTTCTTCGAGTGAGAGCGGTTTCTCGCCTTGCTGGTTCATCTCGATGATGGCCTTTGCTCGTTCTGCACTGATAGTGACAAGATTTGCAGCGTTGCGCTTGTCGGTGGAGTAGGTGACAAGCTGCGCCAGGATGTCGGTCTTGAAAAGGTAGTATTCGGCATCCTGCGTGTATAGGATTGTGTCGCGAGGAGGCAGTTTGCGGAAGCATTCAACGTACTGATCAACCTCGTAGTTCATGCAACACTTGAGCTTTGCGCATTGGCCAGCCAGTTTCTGGGGATTGAGACTCAGATCCTGAAAACGTGCAGCACCTGTGCCTACACTTTGGAAGTTCTTGAGCCATCCTGCGCAGCAAAGTTCGCGTCCGCAGGGACCAAAGCCTCCGATGCGTCCTGCTTCCTGTCGGGCACCAATCTGTTTCATCTCGATGCGTACGTGGAAAGTATCGGCCAGTACCTTGATGAGCTGGCGAAAGTCCACGCGCCCGTCGGCAATATAGTAGAAGATGGCTTTGTTGCCGTCGCCCTGATATTCCACATCGCCTATCTTCATCTCGAGGCCGAGATCCTTGGCTATCTGACGGCTCTGTATCATCGTGTCGTGTTCGCGAGCCTTTGCCTCGGCATAGCGCTCCATGTCGTTCGGACGAGCCAAACGGTATATCTTGCGTATTTCCTCGTTTGCCTTTAGGTTTGCATGCTTCATCTGCAGCGGCACGAGCTTGCCTGTCAGCGACACCACGCCGATATCATGTCCAGGGTTGGATTCCACCGCTACGATGTCTCCCTTTTTCAGGGGCAGATTCTCGCAATTATGGAAGTAGCCTTTGCGGGTATTCTTGAACTGCACCTCGACGAGGTCTGTTACCTCATTGTTACCTGGCACATCTGCCAGATAGTCGTAAGTGTTGAGTTGGGCGTAGTGCCCTGTATGGGCGCTTTGGGCGGAGAATCCGTGCCCGCGTTCGCCACTGATGAAACGAGACCCTTCTTCCCCCTTTAGGGGGAGAGAGGTTTGTCTTTCGTCATTGTTCATAATAGTTCATCACTTATTATTCCCTCTAAAGGGGGTTAGGTGGTCTTTAGTAATACAATCATTTTCAGGGCGAGGTCGAAGAAAACCATTTTTGCACTGACGTTCTGTGCGATGTCGCGCTGCGCATCGCTCAGTTCGTTCATGATGCCGACAACGTTGCGCTCGTTGATGAAAGGTGCAAAGCGTGTGCTGAAGTTCTCCTCCTCGCGGCCGAGGAAATTTAGCTCTGGTTTATGGTAGTTGTATATGAAGTTCTCGCGCAACTGCTGCTGGAAGTACTCGAGCATGCGCTTCTGGCGCTCGCGACCAAGTTCCGAAACCGCAAGCGACCATAGGTGCATTTCTTTAATTCGGCGTGCGTAGCTTTGACGCATCAGTTGTACGAAAAGCTCGAAGAATTGTAGCTGTTCCGAGTCGAGTTGTATGCGCTTCAGAGCCTCAGTATAACTCCCTTGTGCGATGTGTGCCAATAGTTTTGCTTCCTCTGGAGACATAGATTGGCGCGCTTGTAAAGCCTCGCTTATAACTTCTTCCGGTAGGGCAGGCACATTGATGCGCTGTGCACGACTCTGTATGGTGCCAAGCACCAAGTCCGGCTCCTGACTGACGAGCAGGAAGTGTGTGCCGACAGGTGGCTCCTCGAGGAGTTTTAGGAGTTTGTTGCCTGTCTGTTCATTCATGCGTTCGGGGAGCCAGATGATGACGACTTTGCGTCCGCCCTGACTCGACTTGAGGGCTAGCTTTCTCTGTAGATTGTCGCTCTCCTGCACGTAGATGGTTATCTGTTGGTTTTCGGCTCCGATATCCTCGAGCCACTCTTCTGTGTCGAAGTAGGGGCAGCGACTTATTTGCTCGCGCCACTGCGGCAGGAAGTCGTCCGAGATGGGACGGTCGGTGCTTTTGCCCTTATAGACAGGGAAAGAGAAATGCAGGTCGGGATGTGCCCAGATGGCAGACATGTGGCAGTCGGAGCAATTGCCGCATGCGCCGTCTTCATTGGGGCGCTGGCAGAGGAGCATCTGTGCGAATGCGAGGGCCAACGGTAACTTTCCTGCACCTTTCGGTCCACAGAGCATGATGGCGTGCGGCAACTTGTTCTCGTTGAGAAGTTTTGCCAGATACTGCTTCACCTCTTCCTGTCCTATGATGTCACCGAATGACATTTACTTTATTTACGATTTAACAATTTACGTTTTACAATTTGTCTTTTGTTTGCAAAGATACAAAATAATTCTTCATTCTTCATTCTTCATTCTTAATTTCTTTGTATCTTTGCACAGAAATGGTAAATGGTAAATGATTAAATACTAAATGAGAGACTTCAGTGATCTTAAAATAGCGGTAGCCGGTACGGGTTATGTCGGCCTTTCTATTGCTACGCTGCTCAGTCAGCACCATCAGGTGACGGCTGTGGATGTAGTTCCCGAGAAGGTGGAGAAGATAAACAAGCGCATCTCGCCCATTCAGGACGAATACATCGAGAAATATCTGGCAGAGAAGAAGCTGCAGTTGCAAGCCACACTCGACGGAGCCAGCGCCTATCGTGATGCCGACTTTGTGGTCATCGCAGCTCCTACCAACTACGATCCCGTCAAGAATTTCTTCGATACGCATCATATAGAGGATGTCATCGATCTGGTTATCAGCGTTAATCCCGATGCCGTGATGGTCATCAAGAGTACCATCCCTGTGGGCTATTGCCGCGGCCTCTATGCCAAGTACGCCCTCAAGTTCCTCTACAAGCCCGAGCTGAAGGGCAAGAAGTTCAACCTGCTGTTCTCGCCCGAGTTTCTGCGCGAGAGCAAAGCGCTCTACGACAACCTCTATCCCTCGCGTATCATCGTGGGCTATCCCAAAATCATTGAGATCAGCGACAGCAACTTCACCGAGGAGAATGCCGCCATCACAGCTATCGGCAATCCCGATGCCAAGGCGCATGCTGAGATTTTTGCCAAGCTTCTGCAGGAAGGTGCAGTAAAGGAAAACATCGACACCCTCTTCATGGGTATGAAGGAGGCAGAGGCTGTGAAGCTCTTTGCCAACACCTATCTGGCTCTGCGTGTCAGCTACTTCAACGAACTCGATACCTACGCTGAGGTCAAGGGTCTCGACCCGAAGGCTATCATACGCGGTGTCGGCCTCGACCCACGTATCGGCACGCATTACAACAATCCCTCGTTCGGCTATGGCGGCTATTGCCTGCCCAAGGACACGAAGCAGCTGTTGGCCAACTATCAGGATGTGCCGCAGCAGATGATGACGGCTATTGTGGAGAGCAACCGCACCCGCAAGGACTATATTGCCGATGCGGTGCTCCGTATGGCGGGCTATTATAGCGAGAATGCGCAATGGGACAGCCAGAGCGAGCAGCATTGTGTCATCGGCGTCTTCCGCCTGACGATGAAGTCCGGCAGCGACAACTTCCGCCAGTCAGCCATTCAGGGTATCATGAAGCGTATCAAGGCCAAGGGAGCAGAGGTTATCATCTACGAGCCTACGCTGCAGGACGGCGAGAGTTTCTTCGGCTCGCGTGTCGTGAACGATTTGGAGGCTTTCAAGCAACAGTCGCAGGCCATCGTTGCCAACCGTTATGAGTCAGTCCTCGATGATGTACGCGACAAAGTATATACACGCGACATCTTTGGCTGCGACTAAGGCCCATCTCTTCCTCTCTTTTATCTTACGAGAATCTTGCGGCTTTGTCCGCCGATGTTGATGATATGGATGCCCGGGGTGAGCAGTGGCCCTTCTTCGCCGCTGATGCCCTGGGCTTCTAGTGTACCCTGTGTAGAGAATACCTTGTAGGGTGTTCCGCCTGCTATGCCGCCGATATATACATGGCGGCCCCAGATGTGTATCTCAGGCTGTGGCCCGACGTCAGCCATCTCTGCAAGACCAGTCTCAAAGGTCTCCCTGTCGTACTTGAGCTTCTTGTCCATCCAGGCGATGCGCCGTGCCAAGTAATCCCTGACGTTTTTCACTTCGGCCTGATAGCTGCCCCAGATTCTCGGGTTCTGATGCACTTTCTTGTTCATGATGGGCCACCGGATGAAGTTAAGCCGTTGTGATTCATCCAGCTCGTTTGCCATACTGTCAACGTATGCCTGCAACTCCTCTTTGTTGATGCCGTTGAAATAGCGCACATTGGCCCAAAGCTCGCATGCCTCGGCTGTCGAACCGGTGTCGGAAATCATGATGCGGTCTACGATGGCTTTGAAGTTTCCGGCATACGAACCATTGGTGCGGTAGATGTAGTCCGTTTTGTCGCAGATGGGGTAGGTGCGGTTGTCGTTTTCAAAGGCGAGGTCGAAGTCCCAGACAGGTTCCACATAGAATTGCGTGTCGTAGCGGTCCTTGTACATGTAGGTGCTCCAGTAGGTGTCGGTATTGCCCGAGAATTCCCCCACGAGGAAGTGACGCTGGAAGCTGGGCAGGTTCAGATACTGGCGGTAGCCTCGCTCGGGGTCTCTCCAGTTAGCCCTGTAGAGTGTGGTCTCGAAGTCGGAGTAGTATTGCCGGATGTAGTTGAACTGTACCGTCAGGATGTCTTCGTCGTCAGGATACTTGACGCTGACTGGTGTAGAGCGCGAGGTGGTGAAGTTTTTCGCCTCTTTCCAGGCGTAGGCATCAATCTCGATAAGATAGCCGCCGGTCAGGAGGTCGCCCTCCGTACAGGTGCTGTCCATTTCGTGGATGTCAACGCGGTGCTTGCGTATGTCGATAGCGTCGCAGAACTGGTAGCAGCCCTTGTACTCGCCGTTCATGATGACGTCCACCGGGCGGCACCAGGGCGTATAGCCTATGCCCATGCGTCGGCTTATCTCGAATGCCAGGCAGTTGCGCAGCAGGGTCTTGTCGCCGTAGTTGTTGATGAGTGTCCATTTCTTTGCTTTAGCTGGAGCATCCAGCGGGCGTTGCTTCTCGTTGAACTTGATGCGGTAGGGCTTCTTGGGGTGTGTCATCGAGTTGTTGCCGCGCAGACGCGATGTACCGTCCTCCTGCATGATGGTCTTCCCGTCGTCCGAAATGACGGTGATGTGCGATTCCAATTCGTTGACCTTATCGTAAGGGTCTGTTCCAGAAGTGGTGTGTATGACAACAGTCGGCAGGTTCGTCACCTGGTAGAACTGGTTGTCATTGCCCTCCGAGTAATAGCCCCAGAACTCCAGTTCCGCTATGGTGCTGCGGGAGTCCTCTATGCCTTTGTATCGGACATAGCGGAAAGCGCGCGTGACATTGACTTCGCTATAGGTTATTTCGCCAGAAGGGGCAGCGTCCTTAATCAGGTAGAGGGGTAGGGCATCCGAGAAGTCCTCCTGATTGGCTCCCTCGAAGAGGCCGAGTAGTGTTCGCTGTGACCCGTCGCTGCGAGTATTTGCGGCAAAGCCAACCTTGTTGATGACGTATGGCTTGCCCAAATCCAGGCCCACCCAGCCTCCGGTAGCTGTGGAGGCGGCGAAATAGGTCGTGAGGTCGCCGTCGAAGGCACAGTCACGGATGTTGACGTTTGCGGAACTTTTGCCGGTGCTGTAGTTATAGCCTCTGGGAGTACCGATGACAGTACCCGTCAGCTTGCGGCCCAGGGGAAAAGCAGGCAAGCTGATGAGGAGGAGCAGGAGGAGACTACAGCCTTTCCCTATCCCTCTCCCAAGGAGAGGGGGACACAAGAAATGATGTATTGATACGTTCATCGATTTTATTCACTCTTCCGGAGGGGAAGGGGGAGGCTTTGTGGCTCTGTTGTCGGTCCTTCAACAGTAAGAACACCATCTTCACTGATGTTAAGACGGTCTATCAGGACGACACGTTCGTCGGGATTGTCTATCATGCGGCCGTGATAGACGCAGTAGCGGTTGCCGTCGGGCATCGTCAGCACCATGTTATGACCTGTACCCATGACCTTGCCGCCCTGGCTCACATTCTCCTGCAGCACAGGGTTGTTGTCGGCCTTCGTAAAGGGACCAAGGGGATTGTCCGCAGTTGCATATCCGACTGCGTAATACTGCCCGCCGTAGTGGTTGGCGCTATACATTATATAATATGTATCTCCCTCGCGGAAGAGGTAGCTGCCTTCTGTCCAGCGGCGGTTCACCTCGCCGTGTGTGGCGCTGCGGCTCTCCCATTCGCTCTGGCGGTCCGCCAGTTTCGTCGGCGGACAGAGCAGTAGCACGGGTTCTCCGATGACACCGCTGAAGTCGGGCTTCAGCTCCACGCCATACACCCAGCTCTCCTCAATCTCCTGGAAGCTGCCGGCCTCACGCAGGCTGTCCGCAATCTCGCTCTCCACGCTGTGCTTGTAGCAGCAGCGGCTGAAGTAGAGATAGCACTTGCCGTTTTCGTCATCGAAATAGACATTCGCATCGATGATGGGATATTCGGGGTTGAAGACGGGACGGTCGTAGAGGTCGGTGAAGGGACCAGCCGGCGAGTCGCTGACGGCAACGCCAATCTTGAAGTTCTCGCCCTCGTTGGTCGGATTCTCGCGATAGTTGGCGCTGAAGAAAAGGTAGTACTTGCCATCGCGCTCATAGACTTCGGGAGCCCAGAAGCAGTCCAGGTTCCACTGCTCTGGTGTGCCGCCCTTATACACTTGGCCGCAGGAATCCCACTGAACGAGGTCGTCGCTGACGAAAGCCTCGAAACCGTCGCCCAGCGAAGTGCCGTACATATAGTAGCGTCCGTCGCTGGCGTGCAGCAGGAACGGGTCGCCCAGCTTGAGGGGGATAGGGTTAGTAACGGTGCTTGTCACAGTCTCAGCCTCTTTGCGCGTGTTGCAGGCCACGAGGCAAAGGCACAATAGTGCCACGGGGAAGAAATACTTCATCTTATTTACCATTTAAGCTAATTTGTGGGCAAAGGTACAATAATTAATTCATAATTCATAATTCACAATTCATAATTAAGGGTAAAAAGCAGTAAGAATTTCAATAATGCGCATAAATGACCTCAATAATGATCATTATCTTTTCCGCTCATGATACATGATTGGCTCCGTTCATGTATCATGATTCTCTCCGTTTATGATACATGAATCACTTCATTCATGCTACATGACTGAAAACAACCATGAGCATGAACGAAACTGGTCATGCTCATGGTTGTATTAAATGATACGTATGGTTGACTCCGATGATGCGTATTATTGGGCGATATACTTCTTCCCGTCTTCTATGTAGATGCCGCGGGCAGGTTTGCCGGAAAGCCTGCGGCCTTGGAGGTCATAGATGACTCCCTCGCCTTTGGAGAGGGTTGGGGTGAGGCCGATGCTTGTTCCATAGTCTTTCAGTACGATTCCCATCTTATCATCTGGTCCCTTTGAACCGCTGTGATTGATGGGGTCATCCCAATTGACCGTCAGATAGGCTCGCAAGGCACCGATGAAAAACCTCTCCCCCTGCCCCTCTACGTGGAGAGGGGTGCAGTCGGGCGTTGTGTCGATGATGTCGATATACCAGCCTTCCTGGCAAACGGGTTCCTCGCGGCTGTATGTGCCGATGAAGTCAATGCCCTTTATGGAAACGGTGTCCGGGCTCAATCCTGCCAAATCCAAAGTGCCCGTGTCGATGCTGAAGTCCTCGTTTGGTACAATAATATAAGGTATATGGGCCTGGGGCTGTTTCTCCTGCTCGAAGATTATCTTCCCTTCTTCACGCCTGTCAAGCCTGTAGTATTTCCCCTTCCCCGCATCCGGCGCAGTCGGCAGTATGATTGTCGCCATCTGGTCTTTGGTGAATGTGACGGGTCCTTCTGTGGTTATTATTGTTGTACCATCTGCTGAGTAAAGGACGTATTCTAATTTTTTCCAAGATGCACAATATCTCCAACTAACTTCAAAGTGGGCTCGTAGGGGACCAACATGAATAGAATAGTCTGGTTTATTGTAACAATCAGGTGTAATATCAAGAAGTAAATCGCGGTAGCCCTGTCTTAACCCAAGATCTCTATTTATATACCATCCGATGAAATAAACACCTTCTATCGTAGCTGTGTCTGGCCTTAACCCAGCTAAATCCAATGTATTGAGATCAATGCTGAAATCCTCATTAGGTAAAATGATATAAGGAACATGAGCCTTGGGCTGGAGCTCCTGCTCGAAGGCAATCTTACCCTCCTCCCACCTGTCAAGCCTAAAGTACATTCCTTTGCTCGCATCAGGCGTTATTGGCAGTATGATGGTAGCTACCTGACCAGCGGTAAAATAAACAGGTGGTTCTATTGACACGATGTTCCCGAACTCGTTCCAAGGAGCTGTCGCCTTGTACTTCTCCAAAGAACCAGCCGGAACATGGAGCGTGGCAGAAGAGATGGGGAAATCTTCGAAACTAAATGCAACAGGAACATTCTCTGCATTGCAATAGATGTCTTTCAGATTGCTACAACCAGCAAAAACAGAGTAATACATCATCTTCATGCTGCTCGGTATCGTCAGCGTGGAAATATATTGATTACGTCCAAAAGCTTCTGAACTAATCCATTCCACTCCATCTGGAATTGTGTATGATTCTCGTCGCGCTCCTGCCGGATAACAATAAAGTCCTGTCCCATAATATCTATTTGTCAGGTAATAATAATATCCCTTCCCGTCTTGGCTGAAGAGTACGCCATCGACGGATTTCAGGCTTGGATTCTCCTCGTCAACCTCAATCGACTCAAGAGCGGTGCATCCCCTGAATGGATTCATGTGGTCGGGCGAAACTAACCCTGTTGGTACATCCTCGTATGGATTGGTAGTATAATACCCGCGTATAATGTATTCAATGCTTTTGGGTATCCTTACCTTTGTCAGCTTAGAGTTATCAAAGAATGCGGCCCGAGCTATACACGTTACTGTGTAAGTCTGTCCATAGAAACTAACTTCTGAAGGGATGTCCAGTTCGCCCTCCCAGTTGTTGCCTTTGATTAATGGTGCTATATAACCGCTGGAGTTCAGATAATAGTTTAAGCCATCAATGGTCACCTCGCCTTCACCCACGATGTTCCCGAACTCGTTCCAAGGAGCTGTCGCTTTGTACTTGTCAATCAAACCTGCCGGAACATGGAGCGTGGCAGATGCAATGGGAGTTTCCTTAAACACATCGCTTCCTGTGGTGGGAACATTGTCTGCAAAACAATAGACATCTTTCAGGTTGCTGCAATATGCAAAAGCATAGTAGCCAATATGGGTTAGGTTCGTGGGAATGTTGACGGAGCTCAATGTCTTATCGTTAAGAAAGGCAGCTTCGTCAATGCCAGTCACGAAATAATCCTCCCCTTCATAGTATGTAAACCAAGGAATGGTCAAATCATCTGTCTCTCCGTCCACGCCTCTCACTATGGCAGTGTGATTTACCTTGTCTATGGTATAGTACCATTCACCTACGTGGACAGGTTCCGTAATACTCTCCAGCGTCAATGGTTCACCCTCTGTCAAGCTTACTTGACCCTCATACCACCAGCACGTGAAGTAGAAGCTATTAGTCTCCAGACCATGTAGAGTGAACGACACATTGAACGGACATATACAAATTGATGCCACATCCGGCTCAATAGGCTCCACGCCAAGAGACACAGAGACGGGTTCTCCGTCGCTACCACCGCTCATGTTGGGTATTATATCAAAGCCCTCTGTGGCACAATTGCTAACAAAGCCGAGTATTTGCACCGTCAGGACGGTTCCCTCTTTTGTTAGGACAATTGTCCGCTTTGTCTCGTTTTCGTTCGCACGCAACCGCGAACCCCGCTGGCAGCCACTTTTCTGAACATCAGATACTGTCACGTCTTGAGTTTCGTCAGCACTTGCCACCACTGGCAGCAATGCCACTAAGATAAAAAAAAGATTACGTTTCATGGTTTCTCTTTTAAAATTATCAGTTCTTTCCCCGAGCTTGGGGATTTGTTCCTTTTAGGATTGAGCATTTCCCCGAGCTTGGGGATTTGTTCCTTTTAGGATTGAGCGTTTCCCCGAGCTTGGGGATTTGTCCCTTTTAAGATTGAGCGTTTCCCCGAGCTTGGGGATTTGTCCCTTTTAAGATTGAGCGTTTCCCCGAGCTTGGGGAACTTTTATTTTATCATTTTCCTCCCATCTTTTATATAAACCCCATGCGCTGGTTTGCTGGAAATGTGGCGGCCGCTGAGGTCATAGATGGTTCCCTCTCCCGTCTCCCCGAGGGGAGAAGCTATGTTGGTTCCCTTGTCTTTCAGCTTGATCTCCAGCTTCTCTCCTGGGGCTTTGGAGCCGCCGTGATTGTATGGCTCGTCCCATGATACTTGCAAATAGGCACGTAGGGCTCCGACATAAGCCTTCTTCCCTGTTCCCTCCGAGGGGGAAATACCGCAGTCGGGCGTTGTGTCGATGATGTCGAGGTAGAAGCCTTCCGGTTCATTCAATTCATTGGAGGTGTACGA